>Ga0265296_1000068_pt1 | contig 216836 bp, 225 predicted proteins | sample MunlanPumphouse1_FD_189073 | JGI IMG/M metagenome (GOLD analysis project Ga0265296, IMG submission 189073) | Groundwater microbial communities from a municipal landfill in Southern Ontario, Canada - Pumphouse #1 | ecosystem: Environmental > Aquatic > Deep subsurface > Groundwater | place...
GGATGCCGGCGACCTCGGCGGCTTCCTGAACCGCGCGGTGCAGCTGCCGGGCCGAGATCGGATCGGTATAGCTGCGCCCCGGGAACAGCCAGCCATGGGGAAGCATGACGTTGCGACGCTTGCCCTCGCGCCACCACATCCGGAGCAGCTCCAGCAGCTGCGGCGAGAGCATGGCGTTGCGGTCCTTGCGCCCCTTGCCCTGCTCGACGCGGATCAGCATGCGGGTGCTGTCGATATCGTCGACCTTGAGGTGCGCGACCTCCGACACACGCAATCCCGCGCCATAGGCAACGCCGAGTGCAGCTTTGTACTTGATCCCCGGCGCCGCCTCGAGCAGCTGCGCCGCTTCCTCGACGCTTAGCACGTCGGGTAGCTTGCGCGGGTTACGGGTTACGACAAGCGAGCGCGCCAGATCCCGCCGCCCGAGGGTCGCGGCGAACAGAAAGCGCAACGCCGAGACCGCTCCGTTGATGGTCGAGGCGCTGACGCCGCGCTCGTGCTGGGATAACTGAAAGCGGCGAATATCCTCCGCCGTTGCCGTATCGGGCGGGCGTTCAAGGAATGCGGCGAAGCGTCGGACGTGGCGGATATAATCCTGCTGGGTGTGCCGACCCAGCCCGCGCATCATCATATCATGCTGCATGCGTTCGCGAAGCGGGGTGATCGGGGCGTCGGTCGTTATAGTAGTCATGGCATGCTCCTCTTCGTTGAAGGAGCTCCATGATCTGCTTACTGTCGGTCTAGCTCAACGTCCCTGCGCCCCCGCCACCTCAGTCCATGCATCCATCCCGCGAAGCGGGTTAGTGCATTGGGCGCATAGCAGCCGTAAACGATGGCTTAGCCACCCAGCGACTATTCGATATTTAGTCCGACATGGTGTCAACCGCGCTTGCGCCGCCCGGCGCTCTCGCGAGTTGGCCGCGCGCCGCGCATGCAAACGGGTAGCAACCGGATTTCTACGGTATCTTGCAGATGGGCGGTCACTTTGGGTATCTGGTTCACGACATCAAGCAGGATCTGGAGGCGTGTGGCGCTCGCGTATCGGTTGGCATTTTCGCCGCCATGCTTCTGACCGAGAAGATCCGACCGAAATTCTTCGAATGTCTGCAACATCTTCAATTCAGTGCTGACCATATGCCGACCGCTGTGAACCGCCTGTCCCGGCTTTACAAGTTTCAGACGTGGCTTAATGTGAAGCCATATATTTTTGAAAAATACATCTCCCAGCGCACGCCCTGTGCGACCGGGCTGGATTTCTGGAAAGAGGTACTGCTCGCCAGCTTCCTTCATGGCTTGGACATAATGCATGAAGCCCAAGCGACGCAGCTCTTCGCAAACAGGAATCTTACGAACGCTGGTCGCGTTCTTGACGCCGCCCGCAGAAGTTTTCCTGATGTTGACAAAAAAGATACCGTCTTCTTCGCCGATATCATCGACCAAAAGCTTACAAGCTTCCTCGCGCCGCATACCTGAATACCAGACCAGCGGCATGACCCAATAGGCTGCGTCGTGCCAAATCGAGCCTCCCGGCGTCACGGACAAACGCTGAGGCAAATCGACGCCCGTACCGCCGGTCCAGATGCCGAGACGAAACAATTCCTCGCCCTGCGCAATCGTATAGGGGTCGCGCTCGTTGCGCTCGTCCATGTCATCCTCCTCGAGGATGAAATCCGAGAAATCAAGCGGCGCCATGGGCGTCTTTGTCGCCAGCCACGAGCACAATCTCTTGAGGTTGGCGAAATGGCGGTTGATGGTGCCTACGTCGAGTCCGATCGTGATCGAAACTTCTTCACCTTGCTCCTCTGCTTCCGCAAGACGATCGAGCGCCTCGCTGCAAATGTCCTCCAATGACATCCCTTCATGACGGGGCGACTTATGATGCGACGACGGTAACCGGTTCAACTGGTCGTAAAGCCGGTTGAGGTCTTCTTGGCTTGTTGCTGCCAGGGCCTTGCCATTGTTCGACTTGCCGAAAAGAAAGGGCGCGGCCTTGAATTGACGCTTCTGGCTGGCACCCCAGACTTTCGGCTGCGATTTGCGCCTTTTGGGGCTCGCACCCTCGTTCAACACCGGCGCGTCGTCCCGTCCACGGGCCTTTGGTTTCAGCTCCATATATTTTTCTACCGCCTGCATCGGGCTAAGGTCGGCATAATAGTTCTGCGAATCGCTGAATGTCGACGCTGGCGCAGGCACAATGGTGCTGGCGGTCCACGCGTTTGGAGGCGCGGGGGCGGAGATCGGGGGAGGCATCGAAGTCTGGGGAGGCGCTCGCCCGAGCGCGTTCATGAGCGCCAAGCTGTGTTCGATGGCGCGAACTTCGGGGCTGTCGTAGGTTGCCGCGGCCGTCAACCGTGCCCCACACATGATCTGCCGGGCAATTTCGATGCGGTCAGCCGCTGGCTCGATGTCGAGCCGCTCCAGCAATGCCTTTGCCTCATTCAGCAAATTGCCTGGAACATCGCCGGCTTGGGAAAGCATTGCATAAAGATTGGCACGGGCCTCGTCGTCCAGCGACGGAAAGCGCTTGTCGAATGACCCGATGTAATCGATGCCCATATAGTCGTCGAAGCCATTTGCGATGAAATCGCCGTTAAACGCTGCATAGATCGAAAGCATCTGGTGGAAGCGAGCCGTGACATTGCCCTCACCGTCCTTCTCGATCACCGCCAACTGATGCGCCAGCATGTTGCGATACCGCACCATCTCCTCTCGAAAGAGATGGTTCACCTGCTCGCTGGTCAGTCCTTCCTGCTCGATCCGTTCGTATAAGCTCATTCGCACAACCTCGCTTCGGCCGGTCATTGCGACCGCGCGCCGTCGCGCGACCGACTGGTCCTTCGTCAGAAGGCTGACCGTTGTTACGATGGTTATAGGACGTTCAAGCCGTCCAGCGAAGCGCACCCGGCGACGCCACCAGTAGGTGGCCCCGCGACGGTTCACATTTTCGATTGCTGGCATCAGGCACTGGCTCCACCCACTGGTAGCAATTGATGCCACTGCGATGGTCGGCCTTGCTCAGTTAAGGGAGAAACCTGGGGTTTTCCGTTCCTTGGCTGAGGCACAGCACCGGCTGGCTGGGGCGGCAGGATTCGAACCTGCGAATGGCGGCATCAAAAGCCGCTGCCTTACCACTTGGCGACGCCCCAACGGGCCGGTGCGAGCGCGTCTATAGCGTCTTGATATACATTGGCAAGGCGACGCCTCAGAGGCGCGTCACCCAGCCATGCGGATCGGCGGCGCGGCCGCGCTGGATGTCGACCAGCTTGTCCTTGAGCTTCGTCGTCACTTGCCCCGGGCCGCCGGCGCCGATGGTGAAGCTGCTCTCGCCGCGCGTCACCTTACCGACCGGCGTCACCACCGCGGCGGTGCCGCAGGCGAAGCTTTCGGTCAGCTTGCCGCTTTCCGCATCGGCCTGCCACTGGTCGATCGCATAAGGTTCCTCGCGCACCGTCAGCCCGGCGTCGCGCGCCAGCGTGATGATCGTGTCGCGCGTGATGCCGGGCAGGATCGTCCCCGTCAGCGGCGGCGTGACAATGCTGCCGTCGCCCATGACGAAGAACATGTTCATGCCCCCCAGTTCCTCGATCCAGCGATGTTCGGCGGCGTCGAGGAAGACGACCTGGTCGTGACCCTTGGCCGTCGCCTCGCGCTGCGCGACAAGGCTGGAGGCATAGTTGCCGCCGCATTTCGCGGCGCCGGTGCCGCCGGGCGCGGCGCGGGTATAATCCTCCGACACCCAGAGCGAGATCGCGGGGGCGCCCGACCTGAAATAATTGCCGACCGGCGAGGTGATGACAAGGAACTGATATTCGGCCGCAGGCTTGACGCCCAGGAACACTTCGCTCGCGAACATGAAGGGGCGGAGGTACAGCGCGCCGCCGTCGACCGGCGGAAACCAGTGCGCATCGGCGGCAACGGCTTCCTTCACTGCGGCGATGAACAATTCTTCGGGCAGCTCGGCCATCGCCATGCGGCGCGCGCTGGCGTTGAAACGTGCGGCATTGGCCTCGACGCGGAAAAGCGCCATCGAGCCGTCGTCGAGCCGATACGCCTTCAGCCCTTCGAAGATTTCCTGCGCATAATGAAGCACCGCGGTCGCGGGATCGAGCGACAGTGGCCCGCGCGGCATGACCTGCGCATCATGCCAGCCCTGTCCCTCGGTGTAACGGATCGACACCATATGATCGGTAAAGACGCGCCCGAACGCCGGGTCGGCAATCGCCGCCGCCCGTACATCGTCCGCTATCAGATTGGGGTGCGGCAGATGGGTGAAGGCGGGAGCGGACATGCAAAAATCCCTGTAGCTGGGGGGTCTGTGGTGCGCGCCTCTTGCCAAATACGGGCGCGGCGCGCAACGGTAGCGACTATGCCGGATGAAAATTTTCTTTCACAAGTACCCGCTGCCTCTGCCCTTTTCTTGCGCGAAGACGAAGTACGCCGCGGCATCGAATTCCTCTTTTTCGCGCATGCCTCGCTGTGGCGCGCGATCGATGCGCGGCTTGCCGAAAAGGAGATCGGGCGCGCGCATTACCGCGCGCTCTATTTCATCGCGCGGCAGCCGGGGCTGACGATTTCGGAGCTGCTCGCCTTGCTTGGCATCACCAAACAGTCGCTCGGGCGGGTGGTGAAGGAGCTGGAGGCGCGCGACTATCTGACGACGCGACCGGGCAATCGCGACCGGCGGCAAAAGGAGCTGCGCCTGACCGACGCCGGCCGCGCGGTCGAAACGGTGATCTTCGCCACGCTGCGCGACACGATGAGCCGCGCCTACACCCATGCGGGGCAGCAGGCAGTGACCGGGTTCTGGCAGGTCAGCGAGGCGCTCGTTCCGCCGCGCGAGCGGCGGCGGATCGCGATGCTGGGGAAGGACGCGGGCTAGGGCCTAGCCCTCACCCCGCGCAATATCCGCCAGTTCGCGCCCGCGGTCGCGCGCCGCCCGCAGCACGTTGGTAAGCAGCGCAGCGAGCTGGCCGTCGCTGTCGAGCACATCGAGCCCGGCCTGCGTCGTCCCGGCCTTGCTCGCGACCTGTGCGATCAGCGCGCCGGGTTTTTCGCCGCTATCGGCAAGCAACGCGGTCGCGCCGCCGAACGTCGCGGTCGCGAGCGCCAGCGAATCCTCGGCCGACAGACCGAGGCGTTCGCCCGCCGCCGCATAGGATTCGATCAGGCGGAAGACGAACGCCGGGCCGCTGCCGGTGAAGGCGGTGACGAGGTCCATCGTCGAATCGTCGGCAAGCCGCACCGTCTTGCCCAAAGTATCCAGCAGCGCGTCGATCGCCGCATCGTCGGCAGCGCCCAGCGTCGCGACCGCCGACACCCCGGCGCCGATGCGCGCGGCGAGATTCGGCAGGATGCGGACCTGCGCGCCGGCATCGGGAAAACGCGCCGCGAGGTCGGTCAACGACACGCCGGCGAGGATCGACAGCAGGTGAACGCCGTCGGTCGCGAGCGGTGCCAGCACATCGGCGACGTCGCCCAGCTGCTGCGGTTTCATGCCCAGCATGATCCAGTCGGCGCTGCCGCCCGCAGCCTGCCATTCATCGAGCGACGCGTGCTGGGCAATGCCCGCACGCGGCGCGGCATAGGGATCGACGATCGCGACCAGCGCCGGGTCGAGACCCGCCGCCAGCCAGCGATCGAGCATTGCGCCCGCCATATTGCCGCATCCCACGAGCAGGAACCGGCCGGAGAAATTCCGCAATGCTTTGGTCATAGGTCCTACTTTTCTGTCCTTAGCGACAGCTGCTCTCGGGCCCCGACAACAGGTCGAGGCAGCGGCCGTCAATCTTGTTCGCATCGACGGGCACACCGATCAGCGACGCGAGCGTCGGCATGATGTCCACCGTCATCACCGCATTGGGTTGTTCGAAACCGGCCAGCCCCTTGCGCCAGAAGAGGATCGGCACGCGGCGGTCATAATCCCACACCGACCCGTGCGTCGCGACATAGCCCAATCCCGATTCGGGGATCGGCGTGACGCGCGGCTTCAGCACCACGATGAAATCGCCCGACCGGGCCGGGTGGAACGACGCGCGCAGCTTGTCGAGCAGGCCCCATGTGTCGGGCGCCTGCTTCGACATCGGGCGGCCCGTCAGTTCGTCCGCGGTGACCACCGCTTCGATCTGCGGATGCGCGCGCAGCCGCGCCAGTATCTCTACCATCGCCGCCTGGCGTTGCGCGGAGGTCAGCGATTTCGACAGATACATGTCGCCGAACGGGCCGTCGCCATAAATCAAGGGTTGCGGCAGGCCAAGTTTTTCAGCGACCGCTTTGCCCAGCAATTCCGGAGCCAGCGCCGGATCGACTCGCTGTGCCGCGGGCCAGGCGTTCTGGCGGTTGCGTTCGGGCATGTCATGCCCGCCATGGTCGGCGGTGAGCGCAACGGCATAATCGATGCCCGTCGCGTCGAGCCGGGCGAGGAAATCGCCCAGTTCGCGGTCGAGCCCCATCATCTGGAGGCACATTTCGCTGCCCTCGGTGCCCGCACCATGCCCGACATAATCGGTCGCCGACAGCCCGACGATCAGCAGGTCGGTGCCGCTGCCCTCGCCCATCTTGCGGGTCTGGCGCAGCGTCGCGGCGGTGGCAAGGACGGCACCGTCGGCCTCGGGCGAAGCCATGAAGCGGCGGAAATCGCCGCCATCACGCGCCAGGCGGCCCGTGCCGACCGTGCCGCCCTTGTCGTCCACCGGAATCGCGATGGCGTGGTTCGCGCAGTCGGCCGGGAGCGTCATCGCCGGACGGGGCTGGGCAATGGCAGCGGCGATCGCTGCGCTTGCCTGCATTGCCGTGGGCGACAGGGCGGCGCCGCGATAGCTGGTGAGGCCATTGGGCGCGAGCCACAATAGTTCGTCGGCCTGCCGCCCGCCCATCATGATCGCCGCACGGTCCTTGCCCGATACCGAAACGATCTGCGCGTTGGGATCGCGGGCCTTCATCAGGTCGCCGAGCGTCGGGACGAGCAGATGGTTCACCGACGGCGCATATTGGCCGCTCTTCGACGAGGTACCGGACACCGTCTCGTCTTCGGCGCAATAGACGCGCTTGTCTTCACGACCGACCGACAGGTCGAAATAGTTGTTGGCGACGATGCCCGCGCGGCCGGGATGACTGCCGGTCAGGATCGTCGCGTGGCCGGGGCAGGTCTCGGTCGCGCCATGCGCCTGATAGCCCGAAGGGAAAACGACGCCCGACGCGAGGCGCGCGAGGCCGCCGGTGAAACGCCCGCGATATTCGGCGAACAGGTCGGCTGAAAACTGATCGACCGCGATCATCACGACAAGCTTCGGCGCCGGAGTCGCGGCGGTAACCTTTTGCACCGGCGGCGCCGAATTCTGCGCAAGGCCGGTTCCGGCAGCGGCAACACACAGCGCGGTGGCAAGGGCGGTGGACAGATATTTCAGCTTCACGGACGGCTTCTCCAACTCAGGGGTGTCAGCGCGGGCTGTCCTCTCGTCGAAAGCCGCCTATATGGCAAGCCTTCGAAAGACGAACGGGCGCGGGCATAGCCATGAATTTGCAGAGTGAGGCTTTTGTGACACGCGGATGGCGCGCCGTGCTGGCTTTGCTGGCGTTGACGCTCATCGCACTCAGCCCGGCGCACGCGCAATCGACCCATATCCAGCCAAAACTGGTCGCCGAGTCGGCGGCCCCCGCGCCCGGCAGCGGCACGACGCTCGCGCTGACCATGGCGCCCGAAAAAACATGGCACGGCTATTGGGTGAACGGCGGCGATGCGGGGTTCGGCCTGTCGGTCGAATGGAACGCGCCCGAGGGCGTGACGATCGCACCCTTCCGTTACCCGGTGCCCGATGCGCTGATCCTGTTTGGCATGATGAACCATGTCTATGAGCATCCCTATGCGCTGCTCGCCGAGGTGCAGGTCGACAAGAGCGTCGCGCCCGGCACCGACCTGACCTTGTCGGGGGTGGCAAACTGGCTTGCCTGCACCGACAAGGTCTGCGTGCCCGAGAAAGCGGTGATTTCGGTCGCGCTAAAAGCGGGCTACGGCAAGATCGCGCCCGCTGAGCGCACGCGCTTCGATCGCTGGCGCGCGCTGCAGCCGCAGCCGCTCGACCGCCACGGAAGTTGGGAAAAGCGCGGCGACATGGTGCGCTTTGCCATCCCCCTCCCCGCGAGCACCGCGATCGACGCACCGCACCTGTTCGTCGAGACGCAGGATGTCGTCGATTATGCCGCGCCGCAAAGTTTCAGCCGCAATGGCGATCAGATCATCGTCGAAACGCGCGCCAAGGGCGAAAAGACGGGACCGGTTTCGGCGCTGCTGAAGCTGGGCGGCGGACGCGGGCTGTCGTTGACGCTCGACCCCGGCGCGGTCCCTGCCGCCGGCGAGACGATCGCCGGGAAAGCTGGGGGCATCGACATGGGCCTGTTCTGGACCGCGCTCGGCGGCGCGATCCTCGGCGGGCTGATCCTCAACCTGATGCCGTGCGTCTTTCCGATCTTGAGCCTCAAGGCGCTCAGCCTCGCGCGTTCGGGTAGTGATGCGAAGACCGCCAAGGTCGAGGCGCTCGCTTACACCGCTGGCGCGATCGTCACCGCGCTGCTCCTCGGCGGCGCGCTGCTTGCGCTGCGCGCGGCAGGCGAGCAGGTCGGCTGGGCGTTCCAGCTGCAGCATCCGCTGAGCGTGCTCGTGCTGCTGATCCTCGCTCTCGCGATCACGCTCAACCTGCTCGGCACCTATGAATTGCCGTCGTTCGGCGGCGGGCAGGCGCTCGTCGACAAGGGCGGCGCAGCGGGCGGTTTCTGGACCGGCGCGCTCGCCGCCTTCGTCGCGACGCCGTGCAGCGGCCCGCTGTTGGGTGCAGCGCTCGGCGCGACGCTGGTGCTGCCCGCCTGGGCGGCGCTGCCGATCTTCGGGGGCTTGGGTCTCGGCCTCGCCCTGCCCTTCCTCGCGGTCGGCTTTGTGCCCGCGCTGCGCAATCGCCTGCCAAAGCCGGGGCCTTGGATGGCAACGTTCCGCAGGTGGATGGCGCTTCCTATGGGGCTGACTTCATTGGCATTGGCATGGCTGCTATGGCGGCAGACCGATGGAGCGGCGTGGCACTATTGGGTGGGCGCCATTTCCATGATCCTGCTCATCGCGACCCAGATCGGCGCTCAGCAGCGTGGCGGAGGCGATAGACGACTTATCGTTGCCGGCGCCGGCTTGTTGCTCGCGCTGTTCATGGTGCAGATGATCTGGAAACTCGACGATTACAAGGCCACCGCCGCTGTCGCTTCGGCGAATGGCGATACCTTCTCTCCCGACGCACTCGCCAAAGCGCGCACCACCGGCAAGCCCGTTTTCGTCTATTTCACCGCCGACTGGTGCCTGTCGTGCAAGGCGAACGAAGCGGGGGCGATCAACCGCGAGGCGGTGCAGACCGTGTTCGCCAAGGCGGGCGTCGTCACGCTCGTCGGCGACTGGACGAACGGCGATCCCGTCATCACGCGCACGCTGGCCGAGCATGGCCGCAACAGCGTACCGCTCTACCTCTGGTACGCGCCCGGCGCCGCGAAGCCCGAAATCCTGCCGCAGATTTTGACGCCGGGGATGCTGACAGAAAAGGCCAGCCGATGACCGAAGTATCAATAAATAGGGACAGTCCCTATTTAATTGCGACAGCGTGATGGCCAAGCAGCGCGCCGACCAGTTGCTCGTCGACCGCGGCCTCGCCGAAAGCCGGACGCGCGCGCAGGCGCTGATCCTTGCCGGGCTCGCCTTCGTCGGCGACCGCAAGATCGACAAGGCGGGGCAGCAGGTCGCGGCAGATGCCGAGATCAGCGTCAAGGGCCGCGACCATCCATGGGTGTCGCGCGGCGGGATCAAGCTCGACCATGCGCTGACCCATCTCGGCTGGGACGTCAGCGGCGCGGTCGCGATCGACGTCGGATCGTCGACGGGCGGGTTCACCGACGTGCTGCTCAGCCGCGGCGCGGTGCGCGTCTATGCCGTCGATTCGGGCACCAACCAGCTCGCGTGGAAGCTGCGGCAGGACGAACGCGTCATCGTCCACGAACAGACGAGCGCGCGCATATTGACGCCGGCGCACATCCCCGAACCGATCGATCTGATCGTCTGCGACGCGAGCTTCATCGCGCTGTCGAAGGTGTTGCCGGTCCCGATGTCCTTCGCCCGCGACGGCGCATGCATGGTCGCACTGATCAAGCCGCAGTTCGAGGCCGAACGCCACGAGGTCGGCAAGAAAGGCGTCATCCGCGATGCCGTAGTGCATACACGCGTTTGCGCCGAAGTGCGCGAATGGCTGACCGGCGAAGGGTGGGACGCCGTCGATCTTGTCGAGAGCCCGATCACGGGCCCCGAAGGAAATGTGGAATTTCTGATCGCTGCGGTGAAGCGAGCCGCTTGACGCTGCGCCGCACAATCGCGACACCGATGCAACGGATTCGCGTGTGGGGGATAATGCGGACATGACCGAAATCGCAACGCCGGGACAACTTCGCATGTCCTATCTGCGCTGGGCGCTCGTTACCGTGCCGGCAATCGTTCTCGCGGGCAGCCTGTCGGGCCTGCTCTCGAACAGCGGCTATGGCAATCGCTGGTTCGCCTCGCTCGACCTGCCGCCGATCACGCCGCCAGGCTGGGTGTTCGGCACCGTCTGGCCGATCCTCTACATCTGCCTCGGCCTGTCGCTGGCGATGATCTTGCACGCGCGCGGCGCGAAAGGGCGCGGTTTCGCGCTGCTGCTCTTCTTCGTCCAGCTGATCGCCAACTTCGCCTGGTCGCCGCTGTTCTTTGGGCAGCATCAGGTGACGACCGCGCTCTATGTCATCATCTTCATCCTGATGGTGACCATCGCCACCGCCTTCGCCTTCGCGCCGATCCGCAAAGCCGCGGCGTGGTTGCTTGTCCCTTATATGATCTGGCTGAGCTTTGCCGCGATCCTCAATTTCCAGATCGATCAGCGCAATCCCGATGCCGAAACCCTTGTTCCCGCCGCCGCCAGCACCCAGATAAGGTGAGGCAAGGGGACAGCCCCGACGAAGGAAGTTAGACATGCAAAGCGAAAACCGCTTTTTCGACGATCTCGCCAAGATGGTGAACGGCATTGCCGGAACCGTTGCCGGCGCCGGACGCGAAGCCGAGTCCGCGATGCGCGACCGCGCCAAGGAATGGGTTGGCCGCATGGATTTCGTCAGCCGCGAAGAATTTGAGGCGGTGAAGAAAATGGCCGCCACGGCGCGCGCCGAAGCCGAAGCGCTGAAAGCGCGGCTCGACAAGCTCGAAGGCGTGACGAAACCTGCGGCGGCTCCCAAGGCTGCTGCGGCGCCGAAGGCAGCGGCCAATCCTGCCGCTGCGAAGCCTGTCGCGAAACCTGCTGCCAAGCCTGCGACAAAGCCGAAAACCGCCCCGAAAAAATAATTGTCACCCCGGCGTATGCCGGGGTCTCGCCTTCGCGTCCGAACGCATCGTGGAGATCCCGGCCTACGCCGGGATGGCGATTTGTGGTGAGGCTTGCGGACTCGCCACTCTTCCTGTTTCCCGCTAAAGGCGCGCGCATGAGTGACGATATTTACGACGACGATGACGGCCAGGACGCGGCACCGATGGAGATGCTGGCGTCTTATTTTGCCGCGCATGACTGGCCGCACGAGATGGTCGGCGAGGACGAAATCGTCGCGACCGCGCAGGGCAGCTGGACAACCTACGAGCTGCGCGCGGTGTGGCGCGCCGACGACGGCGTGATCCAGCTCCTCGCCTTCCCCGACATTCGCGTTGTCGAAGACAAGCGCGCGGTCGCGCACGAAGCGCTGGCGCTGATCAACGAGCAATTGTGGCTGGGCCATTTCGAGCTCTGGTCGAACAGCGGCACGATCCTGTTCCGTCATGGCATGCTGCTCGGCGCCGACGCGTCGCTGCCGCTCGACATGACCGAAACGCTGATCGAAAGCGCGATCGACGAATGCGAGCGCTTTTACCCGGTGTTCCAGTTCGTGCTGTGGGGCGGAAAATCGCCCGCCGAGGCGCTCGCCGCATCGCTGATCGAAACGCGCGGCGAGGCGTAAGGCCTACCGCTTTTCGAAGCGCGTCAGCCCCGGTCCCAATTCATTCGTCCCGATCGCCAGCGGCTCGCCGCTCCAGTCGGCGACGAACACCGAGTTGCGACCGATCCCTTGCGGAATGCTCGCGCGGTTCCCTTCGATCACCAGGCCGCGCGACGGGTTATCACGCGCCTCGGCCGCAACCGCGATCAGCGCCGAATAATTTTCCTTGTCGCGTCCCTGGATCAGCAGATTGTTCACGACCCGGCCGGTCGCCCCCGCCGGCAGGTCGATCAGATAGTTGGTCGTCTTGCCCTGCGTGTCGTCAAAGCTGTTGTCGTGGATGTCGACCCGCGCCGCGCGCGTCTTGAGATAATGGCCGCCGCTGCCCTTTTCGAAGCGGGTGCGGGTGACCACGACGCGGCCATAGCTGCCGGTGTAGACGCTGTGTGCGCAGCTGAGACCGCGGTCGCAGCGCCCGAGGCGCGAGAAGGTCGAGCGGTCGATCGTCAGCGTCGCCGCCGGATCGTCGGCGGTTAGGATGCCTTGCTCGCTGTTGCGAAACAGGCTGTTCACGACGTCGAGGTCGCTTTGTTCGAGGCGAATGCCCGCGCCATTGCCGTCGGGCACGCGCATATTCTGGAACACGATCCCGTCGATCTTTGCACCGGCGCCGCGCAGCACCAGCGCCGCCTTGCCCTCGCACGTCACACCGTCGAAGATCGCCCGGCCGGGTTCGACCGCGACGAAGGCGATGCGGCCCGCAGTCTGCACGGCGCAATCGCGGTGAAAGCCGGGGGCGACGCGGATTACGCCCTCGCCCTCGCCGATAGCGTCGACGGCATCCTGCAGCCGACCGAAACTGCGGCCACTCTCGGCGATCACATAGGGTCCCGTACCCGACTGCGCGGGCAGCGGCACCGGCGTGACGAGCAGCGGAAGAGCGAGCAGCGGCAGCAAGGGCCGACGGAGGAATGCCTTGAACATGCGGGCGCCATAGCGGCTTTTGCGGGCGCAGTCGTTGGCGAAGCTGGTTAATCTTTGCTGTGTCCCTCTATCGGACAACGGCATCGTCCGACCTTACCTAGCTGTTCCCCCGCGAAGGCGGGGGTCCATCATCCGGCGCTGCCATCCCGAACCGGCCGGTGATGGGTCCCCGCCTTCGCGGGGACACACGATATCCTATGTTTTTGATCAATCCAGATTCGGACGCAGCCAGCGCGTTGCGGTTTCGAGATCGACCCCGCGGCGCCGCGCATAGTCTTCGAGCTGATCGCTGCCGATCCGCGCGACGCCGAAATACTGGCTTTCGGGGTGGCCGAAATAGAAGCCGCTCACGGCAGCGGTCGGCAGCATCGCAAAGCTTTCGGTCAGCACCAACCCGGCATTCTCCCCCGCCGCCAGCAGATCGAACAAGATGGGCTTCAGGCTGTGATCGGGACAGGCGGGATAGCCGGGCGCCGGGCGGATGCCGCGATATTCTTCCTTGATCAGCGCCTCGTTGGTCAGTTGCTCGCCAGGGGCATAGCCCCACAGGGTGGTTCGCACATGCTGGTGCAGCCGCTCGGCAAAGGCCTCGGCGAACCGATCCGCCAGCGCCTTCAGCAAAATGTCCGAATAATCGTCCTTGTCGGCGCGGAAACGGTCAGAATGCGGTTCGATGCCGTGGATGCCGACCGCGAAGCCGCCGATCCAGTCGCCCGCCGGATCGATGAAGTCGGCAAGGCACATATTGGCGCGGTCGCGGCTCTTCTTGATCTGCTGGCGCAGGAAGGGGAGTGTCACATGACGCTCTTCCTCGGCAAGATGGATCGTCACATCGTCGCCGTCGCGCGCGCACGGCCAGAAGGCGCAGACGCCGCGCGCGGTCAGCCATTTTTCGGCGATCAGCTGGTCGAGCATCGCATCGGCGTCAGCCTTGAGCGCGCGCGCCGTTTCGCCGACGATGTCGTCGTCCATGATCGACGGCCAGGTGCCGTGCAATTCCCACGCGCGGAAAAAGGGCGTCCAGTCGATGCAGTCGCGCAGATCGGCGAGCGACCAATCGTCGAAGCGATGGAGGCCGGGCTGGAGCGGCGGCGCGGGCTTGTCGCTGAGATAGGCATCGTAATAATTGGCACGCGCCTCTTCGAGCGTGTGGAGGACGCTCTGCCCCTTGCCCGCGCGCACGTCGCGGATATGGGCGTAATCGTCCTTATAGCCTTTCACATAGGTGTCGCGGCCGGTGTCGCTGACCAGTGCCGTCGCGACGCCGACCGCGCGGCTTGCGTCGAGGACGTGGAGTACCGGCCCCTGATAGGCGGGGTCGATGCGCAGTGCGGTGTGGACCTTCGACGTCGTCGCGCCGCCGATCAGCAGCGGCATCGTCATCCCGGCGCGCTGCATTTCCTCCGCCACCGTCACCATCTCGTCGAGCGAGGGGGTGATCAGGCCCGACAGGCCGATCATGTCGGCGTCATTCTCGTTCGCGGCCTCAAGGATTTTCGACCAGGGTACCATGACGCCCAGGTCGACGATCTCGAAGCCGTTGCACTGGAGCACGACGCCGACGATATTCTTGCCAATGTCGTGGACGTCGCCCTTGACGGTCGCCATCACGACCTTGCCCTTGCCCTTCGCGCCCGGCTCCTTCGCCGCCTCGATGAAGGGCAGCAGGTGCGCGACCGCTTTCTTCATCACGCGCGCCGATTTGACGACCTGCGGCAGGAACATCTTGCCTGCCCCGAACAGGTCGCCGACGACGTTCATGCCGTCCATCAGCGGCCCTTCGATCACCTCGATCGGGCGCGGCATCAGCAGGCGCATTTCCTCGGTATCATCGACGACATAGGCGTCGATGCCCTTCACCAGCGCATGTTCGAGCCGCTTGGCGACGTCCCAGCCGCGCCATTCCTCGGCGGCCTTTTCCTGCGCGGGGTTGCTGCCCTTGTAGCGTTCGGCGAGCGCGATCAGCCGTTCGGTCGGGCTTTCGGCCTCGCCCTCGACCTTGCGATTAAGGACGACATCCTCGACCGCCTGCCGCAGTTCGGGGTCGATCGTGTCGTAGACATCGAGCTGCCCCGCGTTGACGATCGCCATGTCGAGTCCGGCGGGGATGGCGTGGTAGAGGAAGACGCTGTGCATCGCGCGGCGCACTGTCTCGTTGCCGCGAAAGCCGAAGGACAGGTTCGACAGCCCGCCCGAGAAATGGACGTGCGGGCAGCGGACGCGGATTTCCTTCACCGCCTCGATGAAATCGACGGCATAATTGTCATGCTCTTCCAGCCCCGTCGCCACCGCGAACACATTGGGGTCGAAGATGATATCCTCGGGCGGAAAGCCGATGGTCATGAGCAGCTTGTAGGCGCGCTCGCAAATCTCGATCTTGCGTTCCTTGGTGTCGGCCTGCCCGACCTCGTCGAACGCCATCACGACAACTGCCGCGCCATAGGCCATGCATTTGCGGGCGTGTTCGAGGAAAGCCGCCTCGCCTTCCTTCATGCTGATCGAATTGACGATCGGCTTGCCGGGGACGCACTTCAGCCCCGCCTCGATCACGCTCCATTTCGAGCTGTCGATCATCACCGGCACGCGCGCGATGTCGGGCTCGGCGGCGATCAGCTTCAAAAAGGTCGTCATCGCATATTCGGCGTCGAGCAGGCCTTCGTCCATGTTGACGTCGATCACCTGCGCCCCATTTTCGACCTGCTGGCGCGCGACCTCGACCGCCGCGGCATAATCGTCGGCGAGAATCAGCTTCTTGAACGCCGCCGATCCGGTGACGTTGGTGCGCTCGCCGATATTGACGAAGTTGGTGGCGGAGGCAGTGGTCTCGGTCATCTGGATCTTCTTCTCCCCTCGCGCTTGCGGGAGGGGGTGTGGGGAGTCACGCGCCTCCCAACACGGGAGGGACTGTCAATTCTTCGGGCGGCGCAGGAGGAAACAAGCCCTCCCCTAACCCCTCCCGCAAGCGGGAGGGGGACTAGGCCGCCATCGTGAACGGCTCCAGCCCGGCCAGCCGCGTTCGCACCGGCACCTCAGGGAACTGCCGCGCCGGCAGCCCTTCGATCGCTTTCGCCATCGCCGCAATGTGGGCAGGCGTCGAACCGCAGCAGCCGCCAAGGATATTGACCTGGCCATGCTCGGCCCATTCGCGGACCAGCTCCGCGGTCGTTTCGGGCAGTTCGTCATATTCGCCGAGTTCGTTGGGCAGGCCCGCGTTCGGATAGACCATCACCAGCGCATCGGCGATTTCGGAGAGCAGTTTCACATGCGGGCGGAGCTGCGCGGCGCCGAACGAGCAGTTGAGCCCGATCGTCAGCGGCTTCGCGTGGCGGACGGCATACCAGAAGGCCTCGACCGTATGCCCCGACAGGTTGCGGCCGCTGAGGTCGGTCAGCGTCATCGAGATCATCAGCGGCAGCTCGCGGCCGACCTTCGCCTCGGCCTCGAGCGTCGCGGCGATGCCCGCCTTGGCGTTGAGCGTGTCGAAAATCGTCTCGATCAGGATGAAGTCGGCCCCGCCCGCCGCCAATGCGACGACCTGCTCGAGATAGACGTCCTTCAATTCGTCGAAGTCGATCTCGCGAAAGCCGGGGTTGTTGACATCGGGCGACAGCGACAGCGTCTTGTTCGTCGGCCCGACCGCGCCCGCGACAAAGCGGCGACGGCCGTCGAGCGTCTGATATTTATCCGCCGCCTCGCGCCCCAGTCGGGCGCTTTCATGGTTGATGTCGGCAACCAGCGCCTCGGCGCCATAATCGGCCTGGCTGATCCGGTTGGCGCTGAAGGTGTTGGTCGAAACGATGTCCGACCCCGCGGCCAGATAGGCTTCGCCGATTGCGGCAACGATGTCGGGCTGCGTCAGCGCGAGAATGTCGTTATTGCCCTTCTGGTCGTGGCTGAGGCCCAGATTGCCCGCGTAGCAGGCCTCGGTCAGCTTGCGGAGCTGGATCTGCGTCCCCCAGCCGCCGTCGGTGAGCAGGATGCGGGCCTTTGCCGCCGCCTGCAGGGCTGCGCGTGCGCTGATCATCGGCTTGCCTCCCAATAAATAGGGACAGTCCCTATTTTTTTCGAACTGCTTGTCCCGATTGGCGCACGGGAGATAGAAAAATAGGGACTGTCCCTATTTATTGCAGCGCTGCTCATGCTGCCTGATCCTTTGCGGTCAAGACCGGCCGCAGCCCCAGCAGGTGACAGATGGCATAGCTGAGTTCGGCGCGGTTGAGCGTGTAGAAATGGAAATCGCGAACACCGCCCGCATAAAGACGGCGGCACATTTCGGCGGCGATCGTCGCCGCGACAAGCTGGCGCGCGGCCGGCAGGTCGTCGAGCCCCTCGAACAGCGACATCATCCAGCCCGGGATGGCGGTGCCGCACATATCGGCCATGCGCCGGGTCTGCGACACGTTCGACACGGGCAGGATGCCGGGAATGATCGGCGCGTCGATGCCGGCCGCCGCCGCCGCGTCGCGAAAGCGCAGGAAGCTGTCGGGCGAAAAGAAGAATTGCGTGATCGCGCGCGTTGCCCCGGCGTCGAGCTTGCGCTTGAGGTTATCGAGATCGGACTGCGGACAATCGGCGTCGGGATGCGTTTCGGGGTAAGCGGCGACCGAAATGTCGAAGGGGGCGATCGCCTTCAGTCCCGCGACGAGTTCGATCGCATTGGCATAGCCTTGCCCGTGCGGGCGATACGGCGCGCCGCCGGGGACATCACCGCGCAGCGCGACGATATGGCGCACCCCGGCTTCCCAATAGGCCTCTGCCACCTCATCGATCTCGGCGCGTGATGCCTCGACGCAGGTCAAATGCGCGGCAGGCGGCACCGCGCTTTCGGCGGCGATACGCGCGACGGTCGCATGGGTGCGCTCGCGTGTCGACCCGCCCGCGCCATAAGTGACCGAAACAAAGCTCGGCCCCAGCGGCTCGAGCGTGCGGAACGTGTCCCACAGCTGCGCTTCCATCTTTTCGGTCTTGGGCGGAAAGAATTCGAAGCTGACCCCGATGTCGCCTTCGAGATTGGCGAACAGCGGCGATGCCGCAGCGCGGCGCGCTTCAGCCAGCGAGTTCAAATTCGACGTCATGCCGCAAGCCTTTTACTTTGTCCGTCACCGGTGACGGGTGGTTGATCTTCATCGCTGCGACGGCGGCCGAGCCACAGCTTCACCGCCAGCTCCCCGCCTTCCAGCGTCTGGGCATTTTCCAGCAGCAGCCCCGCCGACGCGAACCAGCCGCGGATCTGCGCGTCCGAAAAGCCTAGGCGGGCGTGCGCCGCGAAATTGCGCAGCTCTTCGTCCTCGTGCGGCGCGAAATCAACGACGAGCAAATGCCCGCCGCCGCGCAGCACGCGGCTCGCCTCGGCAATCACGCGGTCGGGCTCCTGCGCGAAATGCAGCGCCTGGTGGATGACGATGCTGTCGATGCTCGCATCGGCAACCGGCAGGTTCAGAAAGTCGCCCTGGAGCAGGTCGACCGGAACCGTTTGCCCCGCAAGCTTGGTGCGCGCGATCCGCAGCATTTCGGGGCTGCGATCGAGCGCGGTGATGCGGCGCGCGGTCGGGGCAAAGATTTCCGCCATCCGGCCGGTGCCCGTGCCGATGTCGAGCAAATGCCCAAGCCGGCGGTTGTGCATCATCGCCAGCATCGCGGCTTCGACCTCGCTTTCGGCGACGTGGCGCGAGCGGATCGCGTCCCATTCGGCGGCATGTTCGGCGAAATAGCGTTCGGCGGACGCGGCGCGTTCGTCGCGTACCGCCGCCAGCCGCCGCGCATCATAGGCGATGACCCGCGTCTCGCGCGCGGAAAAGGGCCATTTTTCGGCGTGCCCGATAATCTCGGCAACCGGGCCGCCGGTCGCAATGCGCAGGAAAACCCAGCTGCCTTCGCGCCGCCGTTCGACGATCCCGGCCTCGACGAGGATGCGCACATGACGCGACACGCGCGGCTGGCTTTGGTCGAGCACGACCGCCAATTCGCCGATCGCGAGCTCCATCTCGCGCAAAAGCGCGACGACTCGCAGTCGCGTCGGGTCCGCGAGAGCGCGGAAAATGTCGATCAGCTCGCTCATCAACCAACATATAAAGGTTTCTTTATATCCGGTCAACCGAGTGCGGAACCACAATTTCCGCCGCGCGCGCCCGGGTGGGACGCGAATTTCAACCAAACAGGCTGGTTACCGCAAAAAGTGCGTTGCACGCGATTCAGCGAGGGAGTAATTCTGCGCCCGATTGGCAAATTTCGGGATCGATCAGTTCCTGTGCCGATCGGTCAGTTCAAACCGAGAGGGGTATTCCCAAATGAAGAAATCGATCACTCTGTCGCTCGTCCTCGCCGCCTCGATGGGCCTCGCTGCTTGCGCCGACAAGGCTGCCGACGACACGGCCGCTGCAACCGAAGACGCAACCGCGACCGTCGAAGGCGCTGCTGATGGCGCGATGGAAGCAGCCGAAGGCGCTGCCGACGCGACCGCTGCTGCTGCTGGCGAAGCCGGCGCTGCTGCCGACGCCGCGGGCGATGCCGCTGCCTCGGGCGACGCCGCTGTTGCCGCCGACAAGGCGACCGAAGCTGCCGACGCGGCCAAGGAAGCTGCCGACGCTGCCAAGGGCGCGATGGAAGAAGCCAAGAAGTAAGCATTTTTGCGGTCTTTCCGGGCCGAAGAAATGCCACAGAAAAGGGGGTCGCCGGGTCGCCGGTGGCCCCTTTTCATTAGGGACAGGTATCAAGCAGCGCGGTTGCCAAGCTGCTGATCCGCCGTTACCTCTCTGTTCCCATGACCGGCCGCCCGGTCATTGCATTCGAAAGGAATATCATGCGCAAGATCATCATCGCCTCGATGGCCGCTGCGGCTTTCAGCCTCGCCGCCTGCTCGGAAAAGACCCAGGACGCCGCTTCGGAAACCGCCGATTCCATGGGCGACGACGCTGCCGCTGCTGGCGATGCCGCGGCTGACGCTGCCGCAGGCGCTGCCGACGCGACCGCTGCTGCCGCCGACGAAGCCGCCGACGCGACTGCGGAAGCCACCAAGGACGCCGGCAACGCCGTCGAAGGCACCGTGAACGCCGCTGGCGAAGCGGTGGACAAGGCTGGCGACAACATCGCCGAAGAAACCAAGAAGGCCGAAGCCAACGACAAGCAATAAGTCGTCGGCACGCCTTCGGGCTGATATGGGGGCTCCATCCAATATGGATGGAGCCCTTTTTCATGGGAGCGCATCGATGATCGACCTTCGGATGACGAGCGCCGCGCTCGCGATCCTGTTCCTGACGACGACATCGGGATGCAGCCGCACCGACAATGAGCCCGGCCCCGGCGGTGTGACCGTCAGCGAGGCGAAGGCGCTCGACGATGCCGCCGAAATGCTCGAAAGCCGCGACAGCGTTTCCCCGTCCGAAACCGGCAAGGCGGCGGACGAACCGGCGAAGCCCGGCAAATAGCGCCTTCCCCTCGCCGTACCGAGGAGCTAGGTTGAACGCGCCCCGCAACTGGCGCTGAAGATGGGACACCATCGGGAAGCGGGGCGGGCCGGCAGGCCGTCAAAGAGCCGCGCGCCTGGGTGATCCACTGCCAGCGAGGGGACATCCGCATGACCGATACGCCCGCCACACATATCGTCTTCCTGCTGTTTCCCGGCATCACCCAGCTCGACTTCACCGCCCCCGCACAGGCGCTTTCGCGCATGCCCGGCGCGACGCTCGCCGGCGCCGCCGCCACCCTCGATCCGATCATGACCGACAGCGGTTTCGCGATCGTGCCGACGCATGATTTCGCCAGCGCGCCGCAAGCCGATGTCCTCTGCATTCCCGGCGGGCACGGCGTCGCCACCGCGCTGGGCGATGCCGCGACGATCGATTTCGTCGCGCGGCAGGCGGCGGGCGCGCAGTGGGTGACGAGCGTGTGTACCGGCGCCTTCCTGCTCGGCCGCGCCGGCCTGCTGACGGGCAAGCGCGCGACGACGCACTGGGCCTATACCCACCTGTTGCCATTGGTCGGCGCCGAGCCGGTCAAGGCGCGGGTCGTCGAGGACGGCAATACCGTGACCAGCGGCGGCGTGACATCGGGGCTCGATTTCGCGCTGACGCTGATCGCCCGGTTGCGCGGCGATGCGGTGGCGCAGGCGATCCAGCTCGCGATCGAATATGATCCCGCGCCGCCCTTCCCCGGCGGCCATCCCGACCGCGCACCCAAGGCGATCACCGCAGGATTGAAAGAGCATGTCTATGACGCCGCCGCCGCGCGCATGGAGGCGGCGCTCGGCGCCTAGCGGCAGCCCGCGAGCGCGATTTCGTAAAGCTTCGGCCAGTATTTGCCGGTGACGAACAGCCGCTTCTGCTTCGCGTCCCAGGCAATGCCGTTGAGCACGCTGTCGGTGCCGCCGACACCCGCATCAGCCTTGAGCGTCGACAGGTCGACGAGCGACACGACATTGCCGGTCGCAGGATCGATACGGACGATGAAGTCGGTCATCCACACATTCGCCCAGATCTGACCGTCGATCGTCTCGAGCTCGTTGAGCATCGCGATCGGCCGGCCGCCGAAGCGCACCGTGACGCGCCGCTGTTCCGTCATCGTCGCCGGATCGAAGAAGCGCAGCTCGGGCGTGCCATCGCTCAGCACCAGTCGATCTCCGACCATCGTCACGCCCCAGCCCTCGCCTTCATATTTGAAGGTGCCCGCCGGTTTCAAATCCTTGATCGACCAGCGATTGCCGACACCGCCTTGCCAGGTCACACCGATGATCTGATCGCCCCAGCGCGTGATGCCCTCGCCGAACTGGTCCGGCGGCAGTTTCGATTGAGCGAGCGCCTTGCCGGTCTTGAGGTCGAGCCGCGCGACGCGCGACTGGCCATATTGACCGGTGGCTTCGTACAGATGGCCTGCATGCCAGAAGAGCCCTTGCGTGAAGCTGGTCGCATCGTGCGGGAAGGTTTCGACGATGCGGTATCCGCAGCGCTCGATCGGCGCGGGCGGCGTAGCCGGATCGGTCAGCATGGCGGCGAAGGCGAGAAGCAAGCTCATTGCGCCTAGCTATGCGGCATCATCTGAACTGGCAATGACGGAACCGCCGTGCCCCTGCGAAGGCAGGGGCCCATCTCCTGCCCTCGCCTTTTCAACCGCCGGTTCCTTGGAAACGCGCCCTTAGGTGATGGGCCCCTGCCTTCGCAGGGGTACGGAAGATACGAAAAGAGCCGGAGGATTGCTCCCCCGGCCCTCTTTTCATTGGCTGAGCGCCGAACGGTTTGGACTTAGAAGTCCATGCCGCCCATGCCGCCCATGCCGCCGCCGCCCATGGGCATCGCCGGCTTGTCGTCGGGCGATTCGGCAATGCCGGCTTCGGTGGTGATCAAGAGACCGGCAACCGAGGCCGCATCCTGCAGCGCGGTGCGGACAACCTTGGTCGGGTCGATGACACCGGCCTTGACCAAGTCTTCATAGACGTCGGTCGAGGCGTTGAAGCCGAAGTTGCTGTCGTTCTGGTCGAACAGCTTGCCCGCGACGACACCGCCGTCGAAGCCCGCGTTTTCAGCGATCTGGCGAACCGGAGCCTGCAGCGCGCGACGGATGATGTCGATGCCGCGGGTCTGGTCTTCGTTGACGCCCGACATGCCGTCGAGAGCCTTGGTCGCATAGAGAAGCGCGGTACCGCCGCCAGGGACGATGCCTTCTTCGACCGCAGCGCGGGTCGCGTGGAGCGCGTCGTCGACGCGGTCCTTGCGTTCCTTCACTTCGACTTCCGAAGCGCCGCCGACCTTGATGACTGCAACGCCGCCGGCGAGCTTCGCCAGACGTTCCTGCAGCTTTTCCTTGTCATAGTCGCTGGTCGTCGTTTCGATCTGCGCACGGATCTGTTCGACGCGGCCCTTGATCGCATCGGCTTCACCCGCACCGTCGACGATGGTGGTGTTGTCCTTGTCGATCGTGACGCGCTTGGCCTGGCCGAGCATGTTCAGCGTGACCGATTCAAGCTTGATGCCCAGATCTTCGCTGATCATTTCACCGGCGGTAAGGATCGCGATGTCCTGCAGCATCGCCTTGCGGCGATCGCCGAAGCCCGGAGCCTTGACGGCTGCGACCTTCAGGCCGCCGCGCAGACGGTTGACCACCAGCGTGGCGAGCGCTTCGCCTTCGATGTCTTCGGCGATGATCAGCAGCGGACGGCCCGACTGCACCACGGCTTCGAGGATCGGCAGCATCGCCTGCAGGTTCGAGAGCTTCTTTTCGAAGATCAGAATGTACGGGTCCGAAAGCTCGACGAGCATCTTTTCGGGGTTGGTGATGAAATAGGGGCTCAGGTAGCCGCGGTCGAACTGCATGCCTTCGACGACATCGAGCTCGAAATCGAGGCCCTTGGCTTCCTCGACGGTGATGACGCCTTCCTTGCCGACCTTTTCCATGGCTTCGGCGATCTTGTCGCCGACTTCCTTGTCGCCATTGGCCGAAATGATGCCGACCTGGGCGATTTCAGCGGTGCCCGAAACGGGCTTCGACTGCGCCTTGATCGTTTCGACGACCTTGGTGACCGCGAGGTCGATGCCGCGCTTCAGGTCCATCGGGTTCATGCCGGCGGCAACCGACTTCATGCCTTCGCGCACGATCGCCTGGGCGAGAACGGTCGCGGTGGTGGTGCCGTCGCCGGCCTTGTCGTTCGCCTTCGATGCGACTTCGCGCAGCATCTGGGCGCCCATATTCTCGAACTTGTCCTTGAGTTCGATTTCCTTGGCGACGGTGACGCCGTCCTTGGTGATGCGGGGCGCGCCGAAGCTCTTGTCGATCACGACGTTGCGGCCCTTGGGACCGAGGGTGACCTTCACCGCGTCGGCGAGGGTGTCGACGCCGCGCAGAATGCGCTCACGCGCGTCGCGGCTGAATTTTACGTCTTTAGCAGCCATGTGCTTGTTCCTTCAAAAAAGGCGCAGAAAACTGCGCAACTTTACTCGTGATTCGATGAAATCGCTCAGGCGATGACGCCGAGAATGTCCGATTCCTTCATGATCAGCAGCTCTTCGCCGTCGACCTTGACTTCGGTGCCCGACCATTTGCCGAACAGGATGCGGTCGCCCGCCTTGACGTCGAGCGGGGTCACCTTGCCGTCATCGGCGCGGGTGCCGGTGCCGACGGAGACGACTTCGCCTTCCTGCGGCTTTTCCTTGGCGGTGTCGGGAATGATGATGCCGCCAGCCGTTTTTTCTTCGGCTTCGATACGGCGGACCAGCACGCGGTCGTGCAGCGGACGAAATTGCATGGATATCCCTCCAAAAGTGCAATGGATGTCGCTTAGCACTCACAGGGTGCGAGTGCTAACAGCGGGCATATGGGTGGGAGCCCGGCGAGCGTCAAGCACCGTGGTACAAGATTCTTGCGAAGTTTTTGCGTCAGGCCGGAAGCAGCCCGAGACGGGCGCGCATCCGCCATCGCATGAGCAGCACGGCCGACACGACGATCAGCCCGACCGCCAGCCCGATCCACACCCCGACACCGGCAAGCGGCGTCCAGAAGCCAAGGTAGATCGCGGTGCCATAGCCCGCGATCCAATAGCCGCAAATCGCGATAATCATCGGGATGCGCGTGTCCTGCAACCCGCGCAACACCCCTGCTGCAACCGCTTGCGCGCCGTCGAACAGCTGGAAGGCGGCGGCGACGACGAGGAACTGCATTGCAAAGCCGACAAGCGCCGCGTTGTGCGCGGCATCGACATCGACATAGATCGACAGGACGAGCGACGGGAACAACCACATCAGCAAGGCGGTAAAGGCCATGAAGCCGATACCGAGCACCAGTGACGCAGTCCCGGCATGCGCAATGCCGCGATGGTCGCGCGCGCCATAGGCCAGGCCGACGCGGATCGTCGCCGCCTGCGCGACGCCGAACGGGATCTGGAACGCGAGCGCGGCGACCTGCAGTGCGATCGTATGCCCCGCCAGTTCGGCCTCGCCGATCCGGCCCATCAGGAAGGCGGCGCCGGTGAACAATCCCGCCTCGGCCAAAATGGTGAGGCTGATCGGGGTGCCGATGCGCAGCATGTCGAAAAAGCGCGACCATTCGGTGCGCCACCAGTTGCCGAACAGATGATAGCGCCGCAGCCGCCGGTCGGACTGGATGACGACGACATAGGCGGCGAGCATCAGCACGCTGGTCATCACGCTGGAGATCGCCGAGCCGTGCAGGCCGAGCGCGGGCATGCCGAGATGCCCGAACACCAGCGCCCAGTTGCCGAGCGCGTTGACGAACAGCGCGCCGAAGGTGATCGCGGTCGCGATCGTTGCGCGCCCCAGCGCGGATACGAAGATGCGCAGCACCGCCGCGGCGATCATCGGGAACAGGCCCCACATCAGGATCAGCAGGAAACCGGCAGCGCGCGCCGAGGTTTCAGCCGGCTGCCCCGTCGCCAGCATGATAGGCCCGCCGGCGGCGCAGATGCCCATGAACAGGATCGAGACCAGTGCGGTGAGCCACATCGCCATGCGGACAGTGCGCCGCACCTCGCGCACCGCATGTTTGCGGCGGCCGAGCTCGGCGGCGATCAGCGGCGCCGACGCGCCGACGAGGCCGGAGCCGGTCCAGAGCAATAGGCCAAAGATCGCGACGCCGAGCGAGGACGCGGCGAGCGCCGCGTCGCCGAGCCGCGCCACGAATATGACGTCGATCGCGTGGACGAGCATTTGCAGCAGGTTCGCCGCCGCGAGCGGCACGGCAAGCGCCAGCGTCGCCCGGAATTCGGTGCGCAGGCTCTGCGGTGGTTCCGCTGTCAGGGGTGCAGCTTGCAACATAGCCGGCCCGGATAGGCGCGGGGGCGATGTGCTTCAATCCCGCGCGTCCGTCATCGGGTTTTTCGGGCTCAGGGGTGGCATAAAGGCAACAGCGATGAAGCTACGATTCTCCCTGCGCCGCAGGCATGGGGAGGTGGCAGCAGCGTAGCCGCTGACGGAGTGGCCAATGGCGCGACGTCGCGGCCTCCACCAACCGCTCCGCGGTCGGTCCCCCTCCTCATCGCTACGCGACAGGGAGGATCCATACGTTCACCCACCCGACAGCATCACCATCTCGACCGCGAATGCGATGAAGGTCAGCGTCAGACCGACCACGAACAACCGGTAGGCATAAGCCAGATAACGATATTTGCGCCGCGCGAGGACGATGCCGTTTTGATAGGTGTCGCGCAGCATCGTTTCGTAAATATCTTCCTCATTGCGCAGCCGCGCTTTCATCGCGTCGATGAATTCATCCTCTTCCATCTGGGCAAAGCGGCCGAAGAACAGGATGTTGCTGTGATCCTTGCCGTCCTTGTAAACGATCGGCGGCGCCTTGCCGACGCGCGGCAGCACCGCCGATACCGCGAGCAGCGCCGACAGGAAGGAAAACGTCGCGAGGATCGTCAGCGGCATGGCGAGCGCCCCCGCCCCGGCGCGCGCCTGCCCGATTGCGAGCGTGAAGACGACGAAGGTCGCCCCCATCAGAATCGACGCCTTTTGGTCGGCCATCTGCGACAATTGCATCGTGATCTGCTGATTGGTGCGCACCAGATGCACCGCATTCGGCGGGAAGGAAATCGCCGGCCGGTCCCGCGATGTCTTTGAATCTGCGTTGTCCATGCCAAGCTGCCCCTGCTGGCGACCCGTCACTGCGATGCCACGAAGTCCGGCCAGCGGCAAGATGCTGCCCTGTTCCCGCCGCATTCGCTTGCCAATCGGGAGCCTTCGCGGCATGCCGCACGCAACTTTATGCCTTTATAGGACGCATCCCATGAGCACCGCCCTCACCGACCAGATTTTCGGGCTGATTGCCCCGTTCAACAAGAAGGGTGTCGAACTGACCGACGCCACCACCTTTGCCGGCGACCTCGAATGGGACAGCCTGACCGTCATGGATTTTGTCGCCGAGGTCGAGGACACGTTCGACATCATCATCAGCATGAATATGCAGGCTGAAATCGAAACCGTCGGTCAGCTGGTCGCCGCGGTCGAGAAGCTGCAGGGCTGATACCGCGATGACCGATCTCTTCTCGAAATTCGACCCGCTGATCCAGCAGCGCGAGGATCTGCTCGCGACCGGGGTCACCGACCCTTATAATCTGGTGATGGAAAAGGTGATTTCGCCGACCGTCGCGATCTGCAACGGGCGCGAGACGATCCTGCTCGGCACTTACAACTATATGGGCATGACGTTCGACGAAGATGTCATCGCCGCGGGCAAGGATGCGCTCGACAAATTCGGCAGCGGCACGACCGGCAGCCGCGTCCTCAACGGCACCTATCAGGGCCATAAGGAATGCGAAGAGGCGCTGAAGGAATTTTACGCCATGGACCATGCCATGGTGTTTTCAACGGGTTATCAGGCGAACCTCGGCATTATTTCGACGATCGCGGGCAAGGGCGACTATGTCATCCTCGACATCGACAGCCATGCGTCGATCTATGACGGCTGCGCGATGGGCAATGCCGAGATCGTCGCCTTCCGCCACAATGACGTCGAAGCGCTCGAAAAGCGTCTGAAGCGCCTGCCCCCCGAGGCCGGCAAGCTCGTCGTGCTCGAAGGCGTCTATTCGATGCTCGGCGATGTCGCGCCGCTGAAAGAGATGGTCCGCGTGTCGAAGGAAGCCGGCGCAATGGTGCTGGTCGACGAGGCGCATTCGATGGGCTTCATCGGCGAGAATGGCCGCGGCGTCGCCGAAGCGCAGGGGGTGATCGACGACGTCGATTTCATCATCGGCACCTTCAGCAAGAGCGTCGGCACCGTCGGCGGTTTCTGCGTGTCGAACCATCCGAAGTTCGAAATCCTGCGGCTCGTCTGCCGTCCCTATGTCTTCACCGCCTCGCTGCCGCCCAGCGTCGTCGCGACCGCGGCAACCAGCATCCGCAAGCTGATGCACGGGTCGAACAAGCGCGCGCACCTCTGGGAAAATTCGAAGGTTTTGCACAAGGGACTGCGCGACCTCGGCTTCCAGCTCGGCACCGACGAGCCGCAGTCGGCGATCATTGCAGTGATCATGCCCGACCTCGAGAAGGGCGCGATGATGTGGGAAGCGCTGCTCGAGGAAGGGCTTTACGTCAACCTCGCGCGCCCGCCCGCAACCCCTGCGGGCATGACCCTGCTGCGCTGCTCGCTGTGCGCCGAACATAGCGTCGAACAGGTCGGCGAGATCCTCGGCCGCTTCGAACGCGCAGGCCAGCGCGTCGGCATTATCGGCTAAACCGAGCCGGCGCGCCGACCAGCGGATTCCTTTTCGAGGCGAGTTGAAGCGGTGTTGAGGCAGCGGCGGCTTCGGCGCTTTGCGACGCCGCGCTTGTCCGGTAAGAGAAACGCGTGTTCGAGCGGGATAGCGATATCGAAAATGACGGCCGGCGGGAGCGTATTCGCTTCTGGTCGACGATTGTCATCGGTGCGATCCTGACCGGCGTGGTCGGGGCGCTCGTCTTGCTGCTCGCACGCGCCAACGACAATTACGACCGCTCGCTCGGCTGGCAGACGCAGAGCATGGAAGTCATCTCGCAGACGCGCTCGGTCGACGCCGCGATCGCGCGCGCCGAGGCGTCGCTTGGCCGTTTCGCGGTCGGGCTGCAGAAAGAAGACGGCCGCGTCTATGAATATCAATGGGCCCGCGCGCGGCAGTTCCTGGCGCAATTGCGGCGCAACGTCCGCGACAATCCGAAACAGATGGCGCTGGTCGAACAGCTGACGCGCGAGATGGACAGCCGCGGGGCGCAACTCGGCGACGCGGCGCTCAGCGCCAATTACAACCAGACCGTTGCGGCCATTTCGAAATATTACGCCGCGGGCAAAGGTCAGGGCGTCAGCGAGATCGACAAGCTGCTGGCCGCAATCATCGCGAACGAGCGCGCGTTGCTGCGCGAGCGCAACCGGCTGGCCGTGGCCGATCGCGCCAGCCTCAATCAGGCGATCCTGCTCTTTTCGTTACTGGGCGCGGGCGCTGCGGTGATCGCGATCGGCACGACTTTCTCGTTGATCCGCGCCGAAGGCGAACGGCGGCTCGCGCGTAACGAGCAGCTTTTCGAAAGCGACCGGGCGATGCAGCTCGAAGCGGCGGTCAGGGAACGAACCGCGGAACTTGCGCAGGCGAACGACGCGCTCCGCGGCGAGATGATCGAGCGCGAAGCCGCCGAAGCCCAGCTGCGTCAGGCGCAAAAGATGGAGGCGGTCGGTCAGCTGACCGGCGGCATCGCGCATGATTTCAACAATATGCTGGCGGTCGTCGTCGGCGGGCTCGAACTGGCGCAGCGCTCCCCTGAAAAGGCATCGCGACACCTCGCCAACGCGCTCGACGGCGCCAACCGCGCCGCCGACCTGACGCGGCGGCTGCTGACCTTTGCCCGGTCGGAGCCCGCGCGGCCCGAGATGATGAAGGTCGACGCGTGCATCGCGGGCTTTGCCGAACTGATCGAACGCACGATCGGCGACCGCATCGCGCTGACGCTCGACCTTCGGGCACCGGACCGCACCTGCTGGGTCGACCGGCAGCAGTTCGAAAATGCGCTGCTCAATCTCGCGGTCAATGCGCGAGACGCGATGAACGGCCATGGATCGCTGACGATCCAGACGCTTGACGATGGCGAAGGCAAGGCGCTCGCGGTGCAGGTGATCGACACCGGCTGCGGCATGTCGCCCGAGGTGCTCGAACGCGTCTTCGATCCCTTTTACACGACCAAGCCCGCGGGCCAGGGCACCGGGCTCGGCATGAGCCAGGTCTTCGCCTTTTGCCGCCAGTCGGGCGGCGAAGTGCAGATTGCGTCGACCGAAGGCGAAGGCACCAGCGTCGCGATGCTGCTGCCGATCGCCAAGCCTGAGGCCGATGCGGCCCCCGAAACATTGCCCGCCCATGCCGACGCCCCCGCCTCGCCCGCCGATGCGCTGAGCATCCTTGTTGTCGAGGATGACGAACGCGTCCTCGCGGCGACGGTCGATGCGGTCAGCGAACTGGGCCATAGCGCGGTCGCTTGCGGTAACCCGCGCGACGCCGAAGCGCTGGTCGAGCAGCGGCTGGCGGAGGGCGGCGGCGGTTTCGACCTGATCCTCTCCGACGTGTTGATGCCCGAACTCACCGGCCCTGAAATGGTCGCGCAGCTGAAACAGCGTTGGCCCGACCTGTCGGTGCTGTTCGTGACCGGCTATGCCGGCGACGCGAGCGAAGTCGCCAGCTTCGGCGATCATGATGTGCTGCGCAAACCCTTCACGCTCACCGCGCTCGACCGCGCCATCCGCCGGCGCGGCGAGGCACGGCCGGGCGACGGTCAGCGGCTCGCGATGTAAGTTTAGCGGATCGCCCCGCTCTTCATCAGGCGCGGCACCAAGGTCAGCGCGGCGACGAGCGGCCAGCGGCGCTGCCAGGGCTTGATCTCGATCTTGGTGCCCGCGTGGCGATTGATTTTCCACGCCAGATAATCGATCCCGCCCGCATAGGTCAGGCTGGCCTTGGCGAGCCGGAGTATGCTCAGCGCCTTGCCCTCCAGCCGCCGCCGCGCCCAGCCGCCGCCACGCGCTTCGGCGGGCATTGCCGCGATCGCGGGAAGGCTGAACCGATTATATCGTTCGCGGTCGGCATCGACGACCGATTGCGCCCGGCTGGTCCGTTCGGCGCGAAGTTCGACCGAATAGGTCAGCGAAAAGGCGCGCCGCCACCAGTCGAGCGGCGCTTCGCCGTCGACCCGTCCCGCGGCGGCGAGCAGCGTCGGCGCAGCGCGTGCCACCGCGGCAACCGCACGATCGCGCGCCGTATCGTCGACCGCCCACACCAGGCGCGACGGCTGGGCAAAGCGCGCCCAGACCGACACATTGCGCGTCTCCGGCCCGTTCAACCGGTCGAAGTCGGCTTCGCTGAGCACCGCATATTTGGCGATCAGCCCATCATGCTGAAAGGGAAATACATTGGGCGGGATCAGGCGGTTCGCGGCGGCCATCCAGCGTTTGGGATAGGCGTCGCTATAATCGGACACGATCAGGTAGAAATCGAGCATCAGCCCGTCGAGTTCGCTTTCGCGAAGGCAGCTGCCATAGAAAAGCACCGCGCGGGCGCTACCCGGATATTGCGCGGCGATCGCGGCAGCCATCGCGGCGGCCCGCAGGTCGACGGGGGTCGCCAGTTCGGCGCGGACCAGATCGATCAGTTCGGACACGCGCGGAGACTCAGGCGGCGAGGCGCAGGAAAGGAACCGGCTGCGTCGAGGTCAGGATGATCGGCATGCCGTGCTTCGCCTGAAAGATTTCGCCGTCGAGGATGACGTTCGACCGCTCGCCCTCGATGCGGATCTCATCGCCCTGCTGGAAATGCACGCCGTCGAGCGGCTTTTGTCCCAACGTCCCGCGCCATGCCCCGCCCAGCATGCGGAACATCGCTCCGACATTGCTGTCGGTGGCCAGCATCTTCATATTCCCGTTGGTGCCATGCGCTTCGCTGGTGCGGATGCTGAGCAGCAATTTCTCGAGCGTTGTGACGATCAGCAGCGAGAATTTGCCCTTGAACTCGCCCTGGCGGATCAGCGACACGGTCATCGTCTCGGGCTTGGGCGGCAGGCGGCCGCCGCCGATCCCGAAGATGATCGCAAACATACCGAGGATCGCCGCGAGGAAATGCGAAACTCCGTTCGGCAGACCGAGCGGATAGATGCGATTGCGGCAATAGAGCATCACATCGGCGAGATAGGCGCCGCCGAGGAACATGCCGAGCACCGGCCGTTCCTCGCCGCCGCTGTCGAGCGAGATCAGCTGGCGCTGGATCACATGATCTTCGAGCCGGCCGCTGTCGACGAGTTCGAGCACGCGCTCCAGCGCCTTGATCGGATCGCCATCGGCGCCGAGGTCGAGCGCGATGAGGTTGGTCTTGCCGTTGGGGAGCACTGCGACCGGCGGCGGCGTGCCGCCGAAATGGTCGCCCGAATAAATTTCGGTCAGCGCCGCCTGGACCGTGCCGTCGCCGCCGTTGATCACGACGACGCGCGGGCCGACCATCGCCATCGTGCGAATGGCCTTTTCGATCTGGTCGACGTCCTCGACCTCATAGTGAAAAATGTCGGGGTGCGCCGCGCAAAATTCGCGAACCTGCGGCAACAACGAACGGTTGCCCGTCGAGCGTGGGTTCGAAAGGAGTGCGACGCTGGCCATGTCCGTTACATATATTTCATCGAAATGGCGATCGTCCTGGGCGCGTCACCAACCGAAAAAGCCGTCTTCTTGTAGCTCGGCTTGCCGAGGTTGAAGATGTTGATGCTGGGATTGTTCGACATCCCGCCGCCATCCTGCGAGATGTCGGTTTTGCCGTTGCCGTTGACGTCGTGCCGCACCGCGATGCCATAAACGCCCGCTTCGGGCAGCGGCACGCAAACGGTCATCGACCCGGCGCGCGCCGGCACTTCGACGCGGGCGAGCCAGCGCCCCTTGGTCAGCCAGTCGGCCGCGGTGCCGCGATAGCTTTGCACGCGAATCTTGCCGGTCGACGCCTTGACGCCACTGATCTGGATCAGCGTCGACGGACCGCTTCTGCATTTGGACAGATCGTTCGACATGACACGGCCTTCCGCCTGCGCCGTTGCCGCAAAACTCAGCAAAGCAACACCCAGCACGGCCGATACAAATTTCGACATGACCTCAAATCCTCCAGAGGCTATAGCCATGGCGGCGAGCATGAAATGCACGCCGACACGGGTCCCTGTCGCCCTTGAAACGGCATATCGGGACCAACTGCGGCCAAAACATGGTGATGGGGCGACGAAAGATTGAATAAGCTGCCTGCCATCGACCGCTATATCGCGCGGCTCATTTTCTTCCCGATGCTCGGCACGCTGATCCTGTCGGCGATGCTGCTGGTGCTGGAAAAGATGCTGCGGCTGTTCGACTTCGTCGCCACCGAAGGCGGCCCGGTCAGCGTCGTATGGCGGATGCTCGCGAATCTCATCCCCGAATATCTCTCGCTCGGCATTCCGATCGGGCTGATGCTCGGGATTCTCCTCGCTTTCCGGCGCCTTGCGACATCGAGCGAACTCGACGTGCTGAAGGGCGTAGGCATGAGTTTCGGGCGGCTGATGCGCGTCCCCTTCGCCTATGCCATCGCGCTCGCGGCGCTCAATCTGGCGATCGTCGGCTTTATCCAGCCGGTCGCGCGCTACGCCTATGAAGGACTGCAATTCGAACTCCGCTCGGGCGCGCTCGGCGCCTCGATCAAGGTCGGCGAATTCACCAAATTGGGCGACCGCATGACGCTGCGGATCGAGGAAAGCTACAACGACGGGCGCAGCCTGCGCGGCATTTTCGTGCGCGGCGAGCAGAGAGACGGCCAGCGTGTGTCGGCGACCGCCGCGCGCGGGCAATTCCTTGCCACCGACGATCCGAACACGATCATCCTGCGCCTATCGCAAGGTGTGCTGATCCATGAATCGCCGAAATTCGCGGTGCCGCGCGTGCTGACCTTCGACAATCACGACCTGCCGATCCCGCTGCCCAAGATCGAGGCGTTCCGCCTGCGCGGCGGCGCCGACCGTGAAATGACGATCCCCGAACTGTTCGTCGCGGGCAAGGACAAGAGCCAGTCGGTCCAGACGCGGCTCGAATCGCGCGCGAATTTCCATTTCCGCATCGTCGAAGTGATGTCGATGTTCCTGATCCCGCTGATCGCGATCGCGCTCGCCATCCCGCCCAAAAGATCGACCTCGTCGCTCGGCGTCTTCCTGTCGATCGTGCTGCTGGTGACGCAGCACAAGATCAACCAATATGCCGAGGACATGGGCGCGCGCGGGGTAATCGACCCGCTGATCGCGCTGTGGGTGCCCTATCTGCTGTTCGCCGCGCTCGCGATCTGGATGTATTATGTCGTCGCGCATGTTCCGGGCGGCCAGCCGATCGGCGCGCTCGAACGTGTCGCGGCCAAGGCGGCGGCAAAGATTCGCGCGACGCTCACGATGTTCCAGCGCAAACCGCGGCTGGTGGAGAGTGTGAACTAAATGCATCAGCTCCACTTTTTCCCGTCGCGCACGATGGCGCTTTATGTCGGCCGCCTGTTCCTCGTCCGCTCCTTCTCGATCCTCTTCGCGCTCGTCCTGATCCTGCAGACGCTCGACCTGCTCGGCGAGAGCGGGAAGATCCTTGGCGTGGCGGGCAACAGCGATGCCGACGTGTGGCGCTATGTCGGGATGCGGCTGCCGCAGATCATCGAAACCTTCCTGCCCTTTTCGGTGCTGCTCGGCACGATATTGACGATGATCACGATGAACCAGAACAGCGAGGTCATCGCGATGAAGGCGTCGGGCATGTCGGCGCATCAGGTGCTCGCACCGCTGTTCCTCGCGGCCCTGCTCGTCGCAGGGATCAGCTTCGCCTTCAACGAACGCATCGTCACGCGCTCGACCGCCGCGCTCAGCGCCTGGCAAAAGGTCGAGTATAAAAAGGTGCCGAAAGACAGCGGCATACGCACCAACATCTGGGTTCGCGATGGCGACGATCTGATCAACGCGGCGACGGTCGATACCAGCGGGCCGGTGATCACCCTCGGCTATGTCACGATTTACGAACGCACCGGCGGTGTGCTGTCGTCGATGCTGACCGCCGACAGCGCGCGCGCGCTGCCGGCCGGCGGCTGGGAGCTGACGGGTGCCAAGCGCTTCATGCGCCGCTCGGGCACGCTCGAACCGCTCGGCACGATCGTCGCGGCGAAAAATGTCCGCCCCGACCAGTTCACGCTGGCGCAGGTCGACGGCGACGAGTTGCCGTTCCTGAAGCTGAAGGCCGCAATCGCCGATCTCGAGGCGGCGGGGCGGCCGGTCGACGCGCTGAAGGGCGTGCTGTGGCACAAGATTTCGGGGCCATTGTCGGCGATTTTGATGCCGCTGCTCGGCGCGGTCGCGGCGTTCGGGCTCGCGCGCTCGGGCAAGCTGTTCATCCGCGCGATCCTCGGCATGGGGCTCGGCTTCGCCTATTTCGTCGCCGACAATTTCGCGCTCGCGATGGGCGATCTCGGCGCCTATTCGCCCTTCCTCGCCGCATGGGGACCGTTCATCCTGTTCGCGCTGATCGGTGAGATGATTTTGATCCGGACCGAGGAATAGGGCTGGCGGCCGCTAACGACCAGAAGCGGACCTATCCTTCATCGTCACCCCGGACTTGATCCGGGGTCCATGACTGCAGCGCTGCCGTGGATCCCGGATCAAGTCCGGGATGATGAATGATGGGTACGTCTGCTTCCCCCCCCCAAAAAAACCGACATCGTCTGATTTTGTCAGGCCCTCGCGCCCTTTGCCGAACCCGCCACCAGATTCGCGACCAGCTTCGGCAAACTGTCGTAATTCGCACCATGATATTGCGAATCCGCGGGCAGCGCATCCTTCAACCGGCGATGCGCCTCGGCGAGCGCGTGATAAGGCACGCCCGGCAGCAAATGGTGCAGCGCATGGTAACGCAGCCCCACCGGCGCCCACAATTCAGGAAGCAGGCCGGGTGGCGGCACATTGACGCTGTCGAGGAACTGGCCGGTCACGGTCAGCACCGCGCCGTCATTTTCCCACAAATGCGCGACGAGCGTGCGGATCTGGTTGAGCACCAAAGTCGCGGCGGCAATCGCGCCAAAAATGACCAGCGCGCGCAGCGGAACCCAGCCGAAGACGCCCGCGGCGATCAGCAGGCTCGACCACGCCCACGCGCCGCCTTCCTGCCATGCCCATTGGCGGCGGAACTCGCCCTCGGGCGGCTTGCGGCGGAACAGCGGGTTGATGATCATCCCCGAATAGCGTTCGACAACGATCCGGCGCAGCGGCGGGATCAGGAACGACAGCGGGGTCAGCACCGCATAGCGGAACAGCAACGCGATTGGCGCGAACGCCGCGGCGACCACGAACAGCGGCACCGTGTACGGCTTCATCAGCGCGAGCGGCAGATATTCGGGATCCTCGACCGTGCCATATTTGGTGCGGTTGTGATGCAGGCTGTGGATGCCCTCATACATGAACGAGGGGATCAGCATCGGCACGCCGACAAGGATATTCCACGCAAGGCGAAAGCCCGGCAGCGCATTTTTGCGGATGTGCGTGAGCTCGTGGATGAAACTGCCCGCGCGGTAGAGCGCGACGACCGAAATCACTGCGGCAACGAGCATCCATGCGGTCGAGGGCGCCAGGATCGCCGCCGCGATGCCCGCATAGCCGACGAAGGCCGAGGCGAGCATATCGGTCCAATAGATGCGCGCGCTAGGCTGAACGAGATCGCGCGTCAGCTCCGAAGCCGCGCGGATCATCGCCATATCGTCGGCAATCGCCGACTTTGGCATCTTGTCGGCATCCGCCGACGGGGGCGTCTTCACGATCGACTTCGCGAAGGGAGTCGCGATCCGGTCGGCGGGGGGATTGATCGTCGTCATAGCGGGTGTCTTCATCATTATTTCGTGGCAGCAAAATGGCCGAATGCGGGTCGCCAGCGCCATTTCTATGCCCTAATGCGTCGCCAAACATATAGGTCAGCGATTTCAGGAAACCAATATGAGCGGACATTCGGACGGCCCGATCACCATCCACCCGGTCAAGAGCAAGGATGATTTGCGCGAATTCGTCGAGCTTGCCTTCCGCCTCAATCGCGGCGATCCGGCGTGGGTGCCGCCGCTGAAGGGCGAGGTCTACGGCCTGCTGACCCCCGGCAAAAATCCGTGGTTCGAACATGGCAAGGCGCAATTTTTCCTCGCGCGCCGCGACGGCCGCACGATCGGGCGCATTTCGGCGCATATTGACGAACTGGCACTGGCGCAGCCCGCCGAACAGGGCATGGGGCCGGGCACCGGCAATTGGGGCCTGCTCGAAGCCGAAGACGAAGCATCGGCACAGGCGCTGCTCGTCGCCGCCGAGGACTGGCTGCGCGCGCAGGGCATGCACCGATCATTGGGGCCGCTGTCGATTTCGATCTGGGACGAGCCCGGCCTGTTGATCGACGGGTTCGACAACCGGCCGACGGTGATGATGGGACACAACAGCCCGCTCTATCGCGGCTGGGTCGAGGGCGCGGGCTATCGGCCGGTCAAGCAGCTGCTGAACTACGACGTCGCGATCGACGACGGCTTTCCGCCGATCGTCAACCGCATCGTCGCGGCCGGCGAAAAAAACGCCCGCATCCGCATCCGCAAGGTCAACAAGCGCCGCTTCGATGCCGAGGCGGCGCTGATCATGGGGCTGCTCAACGACGCATGGTCGGACAATTGGGGTTTTGTCCCGCTGACCGACAGCGAGATCGCCTATGTCGGCAAGAAGCTGAAGGACATCGTCTTCGAGGATCTGATCCGCGTGGCCGAAGTCGATGGCGAGCCGGTCGCCTTCATGATCGTGCTGCCGAACATCAACCAGCTCTTGATCGACATGGACGGCTCGCTTCTGCCCTTCAACTGGGCGCGGCTGCTGTGGTGGCTGCGCAAACCGCAGAGCCATATCCTGCGCGTGCCGTTGATGGGCGTCGCCAAGAAATTGCAGAACAGCCGCATGGCGAGCACGCTCGCTTTCATGATGATCGAATATATCCGCCGCGACGCGGTGCGCGATTATGGTACCAAGCGCGGCGATATCGGCTGGGTGCTCGACGACAATCAGGGAATGAAGGCCGTCGCCGATGCACTCGAGGCCAAGGTCAACCGCGTGTATCAGATCTACGACAAATCGCTCTGACGCTGGGACAGCTTTGCGACAAATGCCGCCCATCGTGCGTTTGGGGCACGGAAAGGCTTTGTCATGGCAGTCCAATATCTTGCCGCCAATCGCTTCGGCCTCGGGCGCCGGTTCGACGACCCCGCGGTCGATGACCCGAAGGGCTGGTTGACGCGCCAGATCGGCGATTATGATCCCGCCCCCGCCGCACTGGCGGGGCTGGCCGGGCGCGAGGCGATCGCGACCGCCTATGCCGAATATCGCGATGAGCGGCAGGCGATGCGCCGCGAGGCGAATGACGCAGCGATGCGCGACGACGATGGCGGCGCGGCCGAGGCGATGCGCCGCATGTCGCGCGCCGGTTTCCGCCGCCACTATGCCGACGCCGCAGGCGCGCGCCTCGCCGCCGCGGTCGCGACGCCCACCCCCTTCCCCGAACGGCTCGTCCATTTCTGGGCGAATCATTTCGCAGTGTCGGCGGACAAGCAGACCGTCGTCGGCTTCGCGGGCAATTACGAAAATGAGGCGATCCGCCCGCATATCATGGGCAAATTTTCGGACCTGCTCATCGCGGCGGTCCATCACCCCGCGATGCTGCTCTTTCTCGATCAGGCGCAAAGCTTCGGCCCCGACAGCCAATTCGCGACGCGCGTGCGAAATCGCGGCAATCGGCAAGCGCCCGGCCTCAACGAAAATCTGGCGCGCGAGATATTGGAGCTGCACACGCTCGGGGTGCGCGCGGGCTATACGCAAACCGATGTCACAAGCTTTGCGAAGGCGCTCACCGGCCTGACCGTCGCCGGGCTCGGGCGCGGGGCGGGTCAGCGGCTGATGCCCGCCGATGCGCGCCCCGGCGCGACGGTTTTCATCGAACGCCTGCACGAACCCGGCGCGCAGACGATTCTCGGCAAAAATTACGACCAGCCAGGCCGACGTCAGGCCGAAGCGGTGCTGCGCGACCTGGCCGTCCATCCGGCGACCGCGCGCCATATCGCGACCAAGCTCGCGCGCCATTTTACCGGCGACGAACCACCCGCGCCGCTGGTCGACCGGCTGGCAAAGGATTTCGAACAGACGGGCGGCGACCTGCCCTCGCTCTACCGCACCCTCATCGCCTCCCCCGAGCCTTGGGCCGCGGAACCCGCGATGTTCAAATCGCCATGGGACTGGACGGTATCGATGCTGCGCGCCGTGAAAGCCCCCGCGCTCGGCGAACGGCAGAATATCGCCGCGATGTTTGCGCAGCTCGGGCAGCCGGTGTGGCGCCCCGGATCGCCCAAAGGCTATGACGATATGGTCGCGACTTGGGCGGGGTCGGCGGCGCTGATGCAGCGCGTCGAACTCGCCAGCCGGGTCGCGGGCCGGATCGGCGACCGCGCCGACGCACGCCAGCTCGCGCCGCTCGTGCTCGCCGACGCGCTCAGCCCCGACACGGCGCAGGCGATCGCGCGCGCCGACAGCCCCGGGCAGGGCCTCGCGATGCTGTTCGCCAGCCCGGCTTTCTTGCGGAGATAGACCCCATGATCCTCTCACGCCGTTCGATCATCCTGTCGGGGATCACCGTCGCCGCCGCGGGCACGCTCCCCGGCTTCGCCTATGCCGCGGCCGGCACGCCGAAACGGCTCGTCTTCATCATCCAGCGCGGCGCCGCCGACGGCCTCGCCACCGTCGCGCCGACCGGCGATCCCGCCTTCGCCGCCGCACGCCGCGCGATGGCCGATGAAACAAGCGGCGGGGCCAAGCTCGACGCCATGTTCACGCTCCACCCCGCGCTCGCGCGCACCGCGGGCCTTTATACGGGCAAGCAGGCGCATTTCGCGCATGCCGTCGCCACCGCCTATCGCGACCGGTCGCATTTCGACGGCCAGAATATGCTCGAAGGCGGCGGGTCGCGCCCCTATGGCCGCGACGACGGCTGGGTCGGGCGGCTGCTCACTTTGCTTCCCGCCGCCGAGCGCGATGCGATCGCGATCGCCCCCGCCGTGCCGCTCGCGCTGCGCGGGTCGGTGCAGGTCGGCACCTATGCGCCGAGCCGCCTGCCGCAGGCCGACGCCGACCTGATCGCGCGGCTAACGGCTATGTATGCCGACGATCCCCTCCTCCACCCTTTGTGGGACAGCGCGGTCAAGACGCAGGAACTGGCGGGCGACATCGGCGGCAATAACGGCCGCAACGGCGCCGAACTCGGCAAGCTCGCCGCCTCGCTGATGCTCCCCGCTGACGGCGCGCGCGTTATGATGGTCGAAACCGGCGGCTGGGACACGCACAGCGGCCAGCGCGGCCGCCTTGCGGCGCAATTGCGCGGGCTCGACCAGCTGATCGGTGCATTGCAAACCGGCCTTGGCGGTGCGTGGAACGACACGCTGGTGATCGTCGCCACCGAATTTGGCCGCACGGTCGAGGTCAACGGCACGGGCGGCACCGACCATGGCACCGCGTCGACCGCGATGCTGCTCGGCGGGAGTTTGGCGCTTGGCGGCAAGGTGTCGGCCGACTGGCCGGGGCTGGGCGCGGCGGCGCGTTACGAAGGCCGCGACCTCAAGCCGACACGATCCTTGGAAAGCGTGATTGCCGGGGCGGTCGCGCATCATTATGCGCTCGACCCGAAACGGGTGATGATGACGCTATATCCCGACGCCTAGGCCAGCGCCGCCCAGGTGGGCGCATGGTCGCTGGCTTTCTCCCGCCCGCGATGGTCCTTGTCGACACCCGCGTCGACCAGCCGGTCGGCGAGCGCGGGGCTGAGCAGCAGATGGTCGATGCGAAAGCCATGGTCGCGCTGCCAGCCGCCCGCCTGATAGTCCCAGAAGGTCCAGATCCCGCCCGCGGGATGGCGGCTGCGGATCGCATCGGTCCAGCCGTCGCCGAGCAGGCGGAACCAGGCGTCGCGCGATTCGGGCTGCATCAGCGCGTCGGTCGCCATGACGCGCGGGTCCCACACATCGTCGTCGTGGGGAATGACGTTATAATCGCCGGTCAGGATCGTCGGGATTTCGCTCGCGAGAAGGAATTTCGCGCGTTCGCGGAGCCGCGCCATCCAGCGCAGCTTGTAATCGAATTTCGGCCCCGGCTGCGGATTGCCGTTGGGAAGATAGATCGACGCGACGCGCAGGCCGTGGACGTCGGCTTCCAGATAGCGTGACTGCTCGTCCTCGGCCTCGCCCGCCAGCCCGCGCTGCGTTTCGACCGGCTGCGTCCCCTTGGCGAGGATCGCGACGCCGTTGAAGCCCTTTTGCCCGTGATAGAGGAAGCCATAGCCCGCCGCCTCGATCTCTTTCGTCGGCATCGTTTCGTCGCTCGATTTCAGTTCCTGCAGGCAGGCGATATCGGGCTGCGTTTCCTCCAGCCATTCGACAAGGCGGGGCAAACGGGCCTTGATCCCGTTGATATTGAAGGTCGCGATTTTCATCGGCTTGCTATGGCAGCAAGCAGCTCGCTGTGAAAGACGTCAGATCGAAAAGCTCGACCCGCAACCGCAGCCCGAGGCCGCATTGGGGTTTTCGACCTTGAACGAGGATCCGCCGAGCGAATCAACGAAATCGACAATGCAGCCGCGCACCAGGTCGATGCTGATGGGGTCGACGACCAGCTTTACCCCGTCGGTCTCGGTGACGATATCGTCGGCATCGATGCCTTCGGCCAAACCGAAGCGATAGGTGAAACCCGAACAGCCGCCGCCATCGACCGCGAGGCGCAACGCCGCTTGCGCTTCGCCCTTGCGGTCGGCGATCCAGCGGACGCGCGCCGCGGCGGCGGGCGACAGGGTGATTTCGGAAAGCTGCTTGGCCATGATCGCTAGATAGGCACTCTAGGGTCCGTACACAATCGCCACGTCGTCGAGGTTTGAAGCAAAATGGCTCAGTGCGAGGCGAGAAGGCGTAGGAATATGTCGATATTTCAAGACTTATCGACGAAGCAATGGGCCATTTTGATCAAATCCCTTCGGGACATCCAAATGGCGACGTGGCGATTCTATACGGACCCTTGGCACAAATAAAAAGGGCGCCTCGACGGTGACCCGTCTGGCGCCCCTCCTCTCCGACCCGGGAAAGCGCGTTATTCGGGACCGCCCATCGCGACATTCTTGCCGGTGATCGCGGCAATCGCCATCTGGTCCGACCGCACGAACGGCATCGGATTGACCGGCGCGCCTTCGATGCGGACTTCATAATGGAGGTGGTTGCCGGTCGAACGGCCGGTCGAACCGACGTAACCGAGAATTTCGCCCTTTTTGACCGACTGGCCGGGGCTGACGACGTAAGAAGACATATGGCCGTAGCGCGTCTGGATCGCGTTGCCATGCTCGACTTCGACATAATTGCCGTAGCCGCCGAGGCGCTGGGCGCGGCCGACGATGCCGTCGGCAGTCGCATAAATCGGGGTGCCGCGCGGGGCGGGGATGTCGATGCCATTGTGGCGCGCGACCTTGCCGGTGACCGGGTGGACGCGCATGCCGTAAGACGACGACAGCGACATATTGTCGATCGGGCGGCGCGAAGGCACCGCAACGCCGAGCGAGGCGGTCAGGCCGGTGTCGAGACGCTTCCACGCCTGAAAAATCGCGCGGGCTTCGCTGTCCTCGCCAGCCGACGGAAGGCCAGCGGTGAAGCTGTCGTCATCGGGCTCGTCGGGAGCGGTTATGCCAGCGTCGGCGCTGGTTTCGGCGGCATGGGCGGCCGGTGTGGCCAGTCCGAAACATGCTGCCGCGCAGATTATTGCGACGTGGTGCAACTTCTGCGCCAGAAGAGTGTTTATCAAAACTACGACCCCGCGTTTGCCATGTCGCCAAAGTCCGGAAAATGGGCCTTGGCGCCGGTGTTTCTTGGTTTGGATGATTGCTCATCCCCCGCGAAGCCTGTGTGCTGCCCCAATGGTTAAGACGCAATAACAGCATAGTATTCTTGCGTTAAACCGGCGTCGTGGCGCGCCGAGTCGTTGAACGGCGGCTTCAGACTGCCCCGAAAGCGCGATTTCACTAGGGCGTGCCACGTTTCAACGACGTTGAATCCCCTTTCGTCGCACTTTTGCCGGAACCAGACTGTGCCGGCGCGCACATGGCGAATTTCATCGTTGTAAATACGCGTTAAAATCTTTGCGGATGGTTCGTCTCCCACCATAAGGAAGCGCTCGACCGTTGACGGCGTGACATCAAGCCCGCGTGCTTCGAGCACCATCGGCACGATCGCCAGCCGCGCCAGCACGTCATCCGCCGTATCCTGCGCCGATTCCCACAAGCCGGCATGCGCCGGAAGCGCGCCATAATGGCTGCCGAGCTGGCGGAGGCGCCGGTCGAGCAAGGCGAAATGCATCGCCTCGTCGGCCGCAACGCCGATCCAGTCGTCGATGAATTCACGCGGAAACTCGCTCCCGAAGCGGCCCACCAGGTCGACCGCGAGATCGATTGCGACAAATTCGATATGCGCGAGCGCGTGGAGCAGCGCGACACGCCCCTTCTCCGACCCGCCCTTGCCGCGCCTTGGCATCCGGTTCGGCGCAAGTAGGTCGGGCTTGGCGGGCCATGCGGGCTGGTCGGGCATCGCCGTATCGCAGCGATGCGCCAGTTCGCCGCGGCGCCACGCGCGCGCCATGCGGCGCGCCGCGCGGCGCTTGTCGTGCGGGTCCGGCGTCAACAGGACCGCGCGCGCGGCTTCACCCAAACTGTGCATGTCAGAGCGCTTTTGCCGCCTCCAGCACCGCGTCGGCATGGCCCTTCACGCGCACCTTGCGCCATTCCTTGGCGAGCTTGCCGTCGGCGCCGAACAGGAAGGTCGACCGCTCGATCCCCATATAGGTGCGGCCGTAATTCTGCTTTTCCACCCACGTCCCGAACGCCTCGCACACCGCGCCATCCTCATCGGAGGCGAGGCGGACGGTCAGGCCATATTTGTCGCGGAACTTGCAGAGTTTCGTCGGCGCATCGCGCGACACCGCGAGGACCTGCGCATCCAGCTTCGCAAATTCGGGCGCGAGCCGCGTAAAATCCTGCGCCTCGGTCGTGCAGCCGGGCGTGTCGGCCTTGGGGTAGAAATAGACGACCAGCGGCGCGCCCGTCCTCGCGCCGAGGTCGATCGCCGCGCCGTCGGCGTCGAGAAGTTTCACGGCGGGGATCATATCCCCGATCGAGAGTCCGCTCATTTTTCGCTCTCCTCAATAAATAGGGACAGTCCCTATTTAATTTTTCCAACCGCGCCACAAAGCCGGTCCGGCCGATTAAATAGGGACTGTCCCTATTTATTGGCGAATCGATGCCCACCAGTTCGCGATCTCCTGCCGCGCCGCGTCGTGCGCGGCAAGCAGTTGCGGCCAGCCCGGCTCGCCGCACTGGCTCGCCACCAATTGCCGTGCCGCGGCGGTCGGCGGCTCGCCCTCGGGCGCGGTGAGGCGCAGCATCACGAGCATGCGCGCGAGCAGGCCGTGCGCCTCGGCCACCTCGGGCGGCGCGAGCCCCGCCGCCGTCATGCAGCCGAGCGCGGCCGCGATATTGGGGTCGTGGCACTGGCCGCTGACCAGCTGTGTCACCTGCATCGCGAATTCGAGGTCGACGAGGCCGCCCGGTCCGCCCTTGATGTCGAGCGCGCCGCTCGCGGGCTTGTGCGCCGCGATTTTGGCGCGCATTTCGGCGGCGTCGGCCGCGAGTTTCGCGGGATCGCGCGGCACCCTGAGCAGCGCGTCGACAATGCCCTGCACCGCCGATTTTGCCGCATTCGAGCCGTAAACCGGCCGCGCGCGGAGCAGCGCCATATGCTCCCAAGTCCACGCTTCCTCGCGCTGATAGCGTTCGAAGCTGTCGACCGTGACGACAAGCGGCCCCTGTGCGCCCTGCGGCCGCAGCCGCGTATCGACATCGTAGAGCTTGCCCGCCGCGGTCGGCACCGACATCGCGCCGGTCACGCGCTGCGCGAGGCGGTTGTAATAGGTCGTCGCGCCGAGCGGGCGCGGCCCGTCCGATTCGGCCAGATGGTCGCCGGTGAAAAGATAGATGAGGTCGAGGTCCGAGGCATGCGTCAGCGCCCGCCCCCCGAGGCGGCCGAGCGCGAGCACGACCAGTTCGCTGTCGGGAACGCGGCCGTGCGCCGCGACGAATTCCGCCACCGTCGCGTCGGCAAGAACCTGCAGCGCCGCCTCGGCCAGTTCGGAATAACCGCATGCGATCATCAGCGGGTCGGTCGCGCCCGCGACGAGTTGCGCGCCATAGGCAAAGCGCCGTTCGCCGACATGATCGCGCACCCGGTCGAGCAACCGCTCATAGTCGAGCGCAGCAAGCCCCGGCCCCCACTCGGCCGCGAGCTGCGCCTTGTTCGCGGGCGCATCGAAAGCGCGCTGGTCGATCAGCCCTTCGATCAGCTCGACGCGCGTGCCGAGCGCGTCGGCGAGCGTCGGCGCCAGCGACAGGATGCGCGTCGCGATCCGCGCCAGTGCCGGCTGCGCGGCGAGCAGATGAAAGAAATTGATCGCGCTCGGCAGCCCCGCGACCAGCTTGTCGAAGCGCACCAGCGTCGCTTGCGGATCGGGCGCCGCGCCCAGCGCCTTGACCAGTTCGGGCAGCATCGTTTCGAGCGCATCGAGCGCCGCCGGGCTGCGCAGCGCGCGCAGCTTGCCGCCGCGCCATTCGGCGATCGTGCGCAGCGCGGCACCCGGCGGATCGAATCCTGCCGCGATCAATTGCGCCGCCAGACTGTCCTCATCGCGCGGCAGGCCAGTCGTCACCGCGCGCTCGGCGACGAGCCGGTCGTAACAACTGCCGACGTCCGCCACGACGGGTTCGAGCATCGCGAGCAGCGCCGCGCCGTCGGCCTCGCCGTCGAGGCGCGCGACGCAATCGAGCGCCGCCGCCTGCGTGGGCAGGCAATGCGTCTGCTGGTCCTCGATCATCTGAAGCCGGTGCTCGATACGGCGCAGCGTCGCATAATGGCCCGACAGGCGGTCGGCGACGTCACGCTCGATCCGCCCCGCCACCGCGAGCGCCGCGAGCGCGTCGACCGTCGCGGGAACGCGCAGCGACGGATCGCGTCCGCCATAGATCAGCTGGTGGACCTGCGCGAAAAATTCGATCTCGCGGATGCCGCCGCGCCCGCGTTTGAGGTCGAAGCCCGGCCCGAACGCCTGCCCCTGCGCGAAATGGTCGCGGATGCGGTCGCTCATCGCGCCGATTTCCTTGAGCTGCCGGAAATCGAGGCTGCGGCGCCAGATGAAGGGCTGGATCGCCGACAGGAACTGCTCGCCGAGCATCCGGTCGCCCGCCGACGCACGGCTGCGGATAAACGCCGCCTGCTCCCATGCGAGTGCCTCCGATTCATAATAGGAGATCGCCGCATCGACCGGCAGCACGATCGGCGTTACTTCGGGATGCGGGCGGAGGCGGAGGTCGACGCGCAGCACATGGCCGTCGCCGGTGCGCGCCGACAGGATTTCGGTCATCCGCCGCGCGATCCGCACCGCCGCCTCGCCCGGATCGTCGCGCGAGCGTCTGGGAAGCGTTTCGGGATCGAAGATCAGGATCGGGTCGATGTCCGACGAGTAATTGAGCTCGTGACTACCGAGCTTGCCCAGCGCGATCACCGCGAACCCGCGCGGTTCCTCGCCAGGCACGCGTTCGGCAAAAGCGGCGGCAAGCGCGGCGTCGCACGCCTGATCGGCGAAGGTCGAGAGCAGCCGCGTCGTCATCGCGACATCATGCTCGCCCGACAGGTCGCCGAGCGCGAGGAGCAGCGCCATCCGCCCGCGCCACTGGCGCAGCGTCCGCATGATATCGTCGCCCACCGGCGGCGCCGCGACCGCGGCCAGCGCGGCATCGGTGCCGTCGCTCAGATATTGCGCGACGTCGTCGGGGTAGAGTTCGGCGAGCCGCGCGAGGAAGGGCGCATGCGCGCTAAGCCGGTCGAGCGCCGACTGGCGGCGAGAAGCATCCACGAGTGTCATCCCCCCGCCCTATCACCCGCGCGGGCGCGCGTGACAAGGCGGCGGAGCGAGCAATAAATAGGGACAGTCCCTATTTATTGCGTCAGGCCGGGATCGTGCTTTCGTCGAAGAACAGCACCTGCGAGATGGCCGCGCGCAGCGTCGCGGGCTGATATGGCTTGGTGAGCAGGAACGCCGGTTCGGGCCGGTCGCCGGTCAGCAGCCGTTCGGGGAAAGCGGTGATGAAGATGACGGGCACCTTCACTTCAGTCAGGATTTCCTGCACCGCCTCGATCCCCGAACTATTGTCGGCGAGCTGGATGTCGGCGAGCACGAGGCCCGGCTGGTGTTTCTGCGCCTCCTCGACCGCCTCGCGGTGCGTCGTCGCGACGCCGACGACGTCGTGACCGAGTTCGCGGACGATCATTTCGATGTCCATCGCGATGATCGGTTCATCCTCGATGATCAGGATGCGCGCGCGCGTCTGGCGATCGATCTCGTCGGTGGCGTCGGCGATCAACGCGCGCACCGCTTCGGGATCGCGGCCGATGATGCGGCCCGTATCCTCGAAATTGAAACCCTCGACCGCAGTGAGCAGCAGCGCCTGCCGCGCGAGCGAGGGAATGCGGCGCAGGCGGGCATCGGCAATCGCGATATCGGACAGCGTGGATGCGTCGCCGGCCGTCGCCTGTTCAGCCATCAGCCCGAAATTGTCATGCACCATCCGGTAAAGCTGGATACGCAGATCGCCGCCGGTATCGACCGCGCCGGGGTTCGCCACCAGCGTTTCGAGCATCCGCGCCACCAGCGCATCGCCATTTTGCTGGCTTCCGGAAATGGATCGACCATAACGCCGCAGATACGGAAGATGCGGCGCAACCGACTGACCCAATGACATATTTTACCTCCTGATAGCGGCGAGATTTTTACTGGACGCGTCCGGAAAAGGGACAAACGCCCGTGCTTCCCCGTCACCATCCGATATATTTCAACGTTTGGGAACGATTTAGCCGCAAAATAGTTTCATCGCGAAGGAACAAACACGCATTGCTCTTTGGTGTATGCGCCGTTAGCAAAAGGCCCCATGTACAGCGGATACCTTGAAAATGTCGTCTAAAACCGGTTCGCCACGCAGCGAGTCTTCCGGAAAGGACGCGGATAAAAAAGCTTCCGCCAAGGGGCAGGACGTCAATGGCGCCCTGCGCCGCGCCTATGAATCGACCGTTGACGAAGATATTCCGCAGTCGTTGCTTGACCTGCTCGGCAAACTCGACTGAGTTTCAGCGCCGGTAGCGCGCGTCGAAATCCTGTTGGAATGACGCGAAACGGCCAGCCGCGATCGCGTCGCGCATCCCCTGCATCAGATCCTGATAGAAATGCAGATTATGCTGCGTCATCAGCATCGCGCCGAGCATCTCGTTCGCACGGACGAGATGGTGGAGATAGGCGCGCGACCAGGTCGTACACACCGGGCAGTGACAATCCGCGTCGAGCGGCGCCTGATCCTCGGCAAACTTCGCGTTGCGGATGTTGATCGGCCCATCGCGGGTAAAGGCCTGCCCGTTGCGACCCGACCGCGTCGGAAGCACACAGTCGAACATGTCGACCCCGCGCGCGACCGCGCCGACCAGATCGTCGGGCTTGCCCACCCCCATCAGGTAACGCGGCTTGTCGGCGGGAAGCTGTGCGGGCGCATAGTCGAGCACGCCGAACATTGCCGCCTGCCCCTCACCCACCGCCAGGCCGCCGATCGCATAGCCATCGAAACCGATGTCGGTCAGCGCCGCCGCCGAACGCGCGCGCAACGTCTCGTCGAGCGAGCCCTGCTGGATGCCGAACAACGCCGAGCGCGCCGCATGGTCCTCGCCCGCGTCGAATCCGGCGCGGCTGCGCGCCGCCCAGCGCATCGATCGCTCCATGCTCGCCTCGGCGCGTTTTTCATCGACGCCGTTCGGCGGGCATTCGTCGAACGCCATCACGATGTCGCTGCCGAGCAGGCGCTGGATTTCCATCGACCGTTCGGGGGTGAGCATATGGCGCGAGCCGTCGAGGTGGCTCTTGAACGCGACCCCCTCTTCGCTCTGTTTGGTCAGCGCCGACAGGCTCATCACCTGATAGCCGCCGCTGTCGGTCAGGATCGGGCGATCCCAGCCCATGAATTTGTGAAGGCCGCCCAGCCGCGCCATGCGCTCGGCGGTCGGGCGCAGCATCAGATGATAGGTATTGCCAAGGATGATGTCGGCGCCGGTCGCACGCACCTCGGCGGGGCGCATCGCCTTCACCGTCGCCGCCGTGCCGACGGGCATGAAGGCTGGGGTGCGGATCTCGCCGCGCTGCATCCGGATGACGCCCGTGCGCGCGGCGCCGTCGGTCGCGGCGATCGAAAAGGCGAATCTGTCGGTCATGGCGCGCGCCTATGACGGGGGAAAGGCGGAAAGTCGAGGCTCGGGCCAATCCTCCCCGTTGCGCAGCAATGGGGAGGTGGCGGCGCGAGGCGCTGACGGAGGGGCTTCATCGCTACGTCGCGGCCCTCCACCACGCCCTGCGGGCGCGGTCTCCCTCCCCGTCGCTGCGCGACAGGGAGGATTTCGAAACAATTATTCCTTCTCGTCCTCGCTCGACGGCTCATCGGCAGCGGCTTTCGCCTTTTCTATCGGCTTTTCCTTTTCGAAGATCTGGGCGAGTTCCTTCTTCTTCGCTTCCGACAGGCCTTCCTCGGCTTCGGGGAACATCTCTTCCTCCTCCTCGTCGATATGGTGAAGATAGCGGTGCTTCATCGTGCGAAAGCGCGTCAGCCAACCCGTCGAGGCGAAATCCATCTCGTAAAGTTCAGTCAGCAGCTCGTCGATTTCCTTATGCTCGGACACGCTGTGCTGCGCATCTTCGCGCAGATCGGGCTTGCCGAGCATCGTTGCATAGAGCGACATTTCCTCGGACGCGGCATGCGCCGTCACCTCGACGCGGAACGCCTCGAACAGCTTTTGCCGGTCGGGGCTGTCGCCCTGCGTTTCGTCAATCCGGTCAAGAAGTTCGCGGTGCCGGTCGTGATCGGCTTTCAGTCGCGCAAAGATTTTGGTCTCGGTCATGTCGGTCTCCGTCGATTTGGGGTCGGACAGAGAACGGGTCAGGCACGAGAGGGTTCCGGCCTCACGCAGCCTTCCAGTCGCTCGTCGTCGTGAACGACGGCAGCGCCAGCGCCGAGGTCGACTGAGTCGCCGCCGCGATCAGATAGGGCGAGACGCGGTGGCGCGTGCAAAGCCCGCCATTGCCGTCGCTGACCATCGTCTGTTCGAATTCGACACCCTGCTGATGCTTCATCGAGCGGCGAACGGTCGCGGTAACCAGCTGCCCTTCGCCGAAATCGATCACGAAACGCGTGCTGAGCGGGACGTCCAGCAGGCCCTCGATAAAGGCGCCCGTCGCCGACAGGTTCCGGATGACGACGGAATAGCGGTGGTTGTCGTGGATCGCGCCGACCTTGCGGAACAGCGAAAAGCGGTCGTTGCGCTGGCGCGCGGGGCCCGCCGGCTTGATCGTCCACGATCCCGCCTCGGCGTGCTCGATCAATTCTTCCTGTGGGACGGGCTTGCTATAGACATAGCCTTGGACGTGGCTGACGTTCAGCTTGCGAATAAGGTCGAGCTGGTCGAGCGATTCGATGCCTTCGGCGGTCGTTTCCATCTCGAGCGCCTCGGCAAGCGCGACGATCGCGGCGATGATCGCGCCGTTGCGCGACCCCGGAATCGTCGCGTCGCGAACAAAGCTCTGGTCGATCTTGATCTTGTCGAACGGCGCGGATTGCAGATAGGCGAGCGACGAATAGCCAGTGCCGAAATCGTCGAGCGCCAGGCGAACCCCCAGCGCCTTCAGCGCCTTGAACATCCGCGCGGTCTCCGCCGTATCGCCCAGGAACACGCTTTCGGTGATTTCCAGTTCCAGCCGTTCCGGCGCCAGGCCGGTCGCCGCGAGCGCCTTGGCGACAATTTTCGGGAGTGCCTCATTCGCGAACTGGATCGGCGAGACGTTGACGGCAACGCGCATGTCCCCCGGCCAGCTTGCCGCATTCTCGCACGCAGTGCGCAGCACCCATTCGCCAATGTCCCAGATCAGGCCGGCTTCCTCGGCGATCGGGATGAATAGCGCGGGAGAAATCACGCCGCGTTCGGGGTGGGTCCAGCGGATTAACGCCTCGACGCCGCTGACCATGTTCGATTTGGCATTGACGACCGGCTGATATCGCAGCGCCATCTCGCCGCGCACCAGCGCGTCGCGCAAATCGTCCTCGAGCGCGCGGCGATCCTCGGCCGCGGTGTGGAGGTCGCTCGAATAAAAGCTGAACCGCCCGCGGCCGTTCCCCTTTGCGGCATAGAGCGCAAGATCGGCATTGCGGACCAGATCGTCGTTGCTCAGCCCGTCGAAAGGCGCGATCGCGATGCCGACCGACGCCCCGATGATGCAGCGGCTGCCCTCGACCGAATAGGGTTGCGACAGGCTGGCGATGATGTCGGCCGCCATGTCGCCCAGCTTGCCGCGATCTTCGATGTCGGGAAGGATGATCTGGAATTCGTCGCCGCCAAGACGGCTGACCATCTCCTTGTCGCCGACGATCTTGAGCAGGCGTTCGGCCACCTGCTTGAGCAGCGCATCGCCCGCCGGATGGCCGAGCGTGTCGTTGACTTGCTTGAAACGATCGAGGTCGAGCAGCATGATCGCACACGAGCGCTGCTGCTGCGCAAAGGCCGCCAGCGTCGCGTCGAGCCTTTTCGAGATGGCGAAGCGGTTGGCGAGCCCGGTCAGCGAGTCATAAAGCGCCAGCCGCGAGGCGTCCTCGGCCGAGCGACGCTGCGCGGTCACATCGGTGCCGCTGCCGCGATAGCCGGTGAACTTGCCGCCGCCGTCGAATTGCGGCCGTCCCGAAATCGCCCACCAGCGGTCGTCGCCCTCGAACGCGCTGCGGAGCGGCAGTTCGTCGAACTTCGATTGTCTGGTCAACAGGAAGGGCAAGGTGCGCTGCCGCTCGCCGTGGCTGTCGACGGGCAGGAACAGATCGGTGAAAGCGGTGCCGAGCAGCTGGCCGGTCGTTCGCCCCATCAATCGCGCGACCGAATCGGTTATATAGGTCAGCCGGCCCTTGGCGTCGGTCGCCCAGAACCAGCCCTGCCCGCTTTCCTCATAATTCTGAAGCAGCAGCAGCGCTTCGTGCATGTGCAGGTTCGCCGCCGCGTCGCCGCGCGGTTTGCCGATGCGCGAGCCGAGCAGGCCGAAAAAGCCGCGCTGGCCCTCATCGGCTTGGTCGTCGCTACGGTCGCTGGAATCCATCCGCGATGGTCCGTCCATCAAACAAACTCTTTACCTGAACCCCACACGGCCGCTGCTATGCCGACAAGCTATTGCGATAGTGTAAATAAAGGGGTCGGGCGACGCTGCCTCACCCGCGCTTGCCGCCTCGCAAAAACGGCTGGCCGAACGCGTGGGCGGATTAATTTTGCACGCCATCGCCTAACAGATTCCCTTGTATAATTTACTTTTTCCCGCATGAAGGTCGTCCCGCGCCGATTAGCGCGTCGCGGCCATATTTAACCCGAAGTTACGCAACATTAAATTTGCGAACCGTATCAATACGATACAAAAACCTCCTTTTTGCCGCTCCCGCTACGCGCAAACTACGCATAACTGCCAATTTTTGAGGGAAAGGACGCCGAGACGGCGCGTTAACCTTCTCTTAGCATTTGCAAATAACTTTCAGCCCGTTAAGGACTTCAGAGCCGGACCAGGGCGAGATTCGCTGCCTCTGGTCAGACAGGTCAAAGTTAACGGTCGACCCGGGCTAAGTTAACATGTCGCATCGCATCTGCAGCGAATTTTGGTTAGAGGAATTGCCCATGAAGAAACTCGCTATCTCGCTCGCCGCTTCGGCAGCCGTTTTCGCCACCCCTGCGCTCGCTCAGCTGAATTCGTCCACCGAGAGCTTCGAAATCACTGCGGACGTTCCCCAGGTCTGCGCGATGGAAGACATCAACGACGTTGCCCTGGGTACGCAGGCAGTCAGCTCCTCGTCCGGCGCCGGCGCGCTCGAACTGCTCGGCACCGACACCGGCAGCACGAACCAGTTTTACATCAGCTGCAACGACGCGACCACGCTGACGCTTTCGAGCGCCAACCAGGGTCTGCTCAACACCAGCCGCGGTGCTCCGACCGGTGACGACGCCGAGCTGTTCACGAACAAGCTGTTCTACAACCTGCGCCTGAACAACTTCGTGGACGGCGGCAATGGCGCCCAGCCGAAGCTCGCCACCAAGGACACGGCATCGAGCACCTTCTCGGGAACCGAAATTCACCGTCAGGTTTCGGCTTCGGTGACGATCCTGCCCGACCAGAATCCGCTGCGTCCGCTGGCCGGCGACTATGAAGACACCGCAACCGTCGCCATCACGACGATTTAAGACTTATTCAGCTAAATTCTGAGTAGTTTGATCGGGGGGCGCAACTTGAGTTGCGTCCCCCGATTTTGCATCCAACCGCCTCGATGCCCCTAATGGGCTCTGAGGAGAATGGGGGACGGTATGAACCTATCGCGTTTTTTATTGGCGTTCGCGCTGTTGGTGGCACCCGTTGCCGTCCAAGCCGCAAGAGTGACGCCGATGGTTGTCGATCTCGATGAAACCGGGCGCGGTACCGTTGGGCGGATCGAGATAACGAATACCGGCGAAAACGGTATGCCGATCGAGGTTCTGATGTTTCGCGGCATCATCTCCGAGGCTGGCGAGCTCGAACTGGTTCCGGCCGACGAGCAGTTTCTTGTTTTCCCGCCGCAAACAATCGTGCCGCCGCGAAGCCAGCAGATTATCCGGGTTCAATATATCGGCGAAGAACCGCTGCAAACCTCCGAAATATTCTATGCATCGATCCGTGAAGTCCCTGTCAAGGGGAGCCGCGCGGGGGTGAATGTCCAGATTGTCGCGACGTTCAACGTTCTGGTGAATGTCGTCCCTTCCGGCTCCGCGTCGGCCGCGGCGCTCGAGGTGATCGGTCCCGCCGAACGGGATGGCAAGCCTGGCATCGAAGTCAAAGTGACCAACAGCGGCAACAAGTTTTTTGCCGCCGGCCGCGTGGACTGGTCGGTCGCGGGCAAAACCGTCGATGGCGCGGCCTATGAGCGAACATATCGCGCGCGCGAAATGGGGTCTGTGATCGGCTATGGCATCGTGCCGGCGCGCGGGGCCAGGCGTTTCTTCGTCCCGACGCCGCAACCGATCCTGGCTGATTCGATCAATATTAAAATGAATAATTGACGGGGTCTGGGGGCGGCATGTTCTGTTTTTGTCTGGCGGGAGTTTTCGCGCTGCCGGTAGGGGTCGCTGCAGCGCAAGGCAGCCCCGCTCCTCCGGCTGTCGAACGTGCGCCGCGTCAACCCGTTCAACTATCGCTGCCGTTGATTTATCGCAATCGCGTGCTTGGCGAAATCATGGTTGCGGTCGATGCAAACCGGCCCGAGCAGGCACAATTCGATGCGACCGGCCTGGAGCGTTTACTGGCCACCCAGTTGAATGAAACGGGCCTCGCCAGATTACGACAGGCGGTGGGATCACAGGCCCAAATCACCGGAGACGCGCTCGCCTCGGTCGGGATCGAACTGGCTTATGATCAATCGCGGCTGGAGGTTCTGCTCACCCGCATCGAACCAGCCATCGCCGCGATCAGTCCCGTGGGACGGGAAATGGGCAACGCGGAAATTCCGGTGACATTGCAGCCGGAATCGACCAGCGCCTATGTGAATATCCTGCCCGAATTGCGCGTTTCCGAGTTTGAAACATTCCAGGCGTCGACACAGATTTTCGCGGCGGCAAGGCATAATAATTTCGTCGTCGAGTTCGATGGCGGCTATGACAAGGGCGGCTTTGGGCCGGGATTCTATCGTCGGCAAGCGCGTGTTTTATATGATCGCGCCGCTCGCAACATGCGCTTCAGCGCGGGGGATCTGCGGGTCGAAAATCTTTCGGCGCTGGGCACCGCATTTGTCGCCGGCGTCGCGATCGAAAAAGGGCGGCGCGTCTTCAACCCTTTTCTGCCCTTTCAAGCGCTGGGGCCGCAGGAGTTCCTGCTGGACCAGCGCAGCACGATCGAAATCTATTCGGGCGATGCGTTGATCGACACGCTGGTACTGGACAGCGGCGCATATAATTTATCGGAGATACCGGCGCGCTATGGCCTCAGCAACGCGCGTCTCGTGCTGGTCGATCAAAGCGGTACCCGCCGGCCGCTGGACTATGATTTCTTCTTCAATCCGGTCGACCTTCAGGCGGGCGAAGACGAGTATAGCGCGACCGTCGGCCTGCCCGCGAACAATATCAATTTCACGCCAAACTATGCCAATGACCCGGCCTTTTCGGGCTTTTATCGGCGAGGACTGACCAACCGCTTCATTCTGGGCGGCGGCCTCCAGGCGAGTCAGGGTTTCGTGTCCGCTTCCGCCGAGGTGATTGTGACGCCGCGCGTCTTGCCGGGGCGGTTCACGCTATCCGGGGGCGTCAGCAAGAATGGCCGCGCCACCGGTTTGAGCGGCGAATTGCGCTATACGCTTTTGCAGTCCGGCCAGAATGGCTTTGGCGATCTGTCGGTCAGTGCGGCCTATCGCAGCGCCGACTTCAGCACTTTGTCACAACGCCTGACGGGCGGTCAGTCCCGAATCATCACCGCAAATGTCAACTACGCGCGGCCGATATCGCGATATACGTCGCTGCTTGCCGGCTTGTCCTATAATTCGCGCGAACGCTTGCCCGATTTCTATGTCGGGTCGGTCGAAGCCCTGCATCGCCTCTCAGATCGTCTGTTCGTCCGGGGCGGCGTGGAGTATGGGACTTTTGCCGGCAGGTCGCCCGCATTTGGCGTCCGGATGAGTGTCACGATGCGGTTCGGCGGACAGACCCGCGGCAGCGCGCGCGCCAATTCGCGGCAAAAATCCTATTCGGTCGGATTTTCGCGCCTGACGCAGGATTATGTCGGTTCCTACGGCTATGACGTAAACATCAACGGCGATGACGGCCAAACAAGCCTCGACGTCGGCGGAACCTATATCGGCAACCGGTTCGAAGCACGCGGCATTGCCATTACCGGCGGCAACGGGCTCGGCAATCTGGGCGATACCAATCTGGCCCGGTTCAATTTGGGAACTTCGATCGCCTTTGCGGGCGGCAAGGTCGCCATCGGGCGACCGATCACGGACAGTTTCGTCATTGCGTCCGCCGAAAAGGAGCTTGCCAACACATCCATTCTGGTTGGTCAGAATATCCGCGAAAACCAGTTTGACGCGATCAGCGGTGCGCTCGGGCCAGCGCTGGGCGGCAAGTTCACGTCATTCTCCAAACAGAATTTCAGCTACGACGTTGCGGGACAAAATCAGTTTGCCGACATCGGCGCCGGGATCGAGACGATCGAGCCTCCGTACCGCAGCGGTTATCTGGTTGCCATCGGAGGAGGCGGAAGCATCAGCGCCGTCGGCAGTGCGATCCTGGGGAATGACCCAATTGCCCTCGCATCCGGAACGATCACGTCGCCGGACGACAGCCGCTTTGAACCGGCCGACTTTTTCACCAATTCTGCGGGACGGTTTGCAATATTGGGTCTACGACCCGGCTTCACATATAATATCCGCCTGACCGACGGACGCCGTTTCAGTTTCAAGACGCTGGCAGACCAGACAGACCTTGTTCGCTTGGGTCCTGTTACCTTCACTGCCGGGCAATCGGAGTAGGATCATGACCACAGGCATCTCTTATCGAGCCGGTCTCACAGCGTTGGCAATGATTGCTTTGCCGCAGCTGGGGGAGGCTTGTGAAGCGACGATCGCGACGAGTACGCCAGCCGTGCAAATCCGGCCTTCGCCATCGTTTTCGGACGCATCAAGCCGCGAACGTTTTTCGGTGACGGTTCGGAATGGCGATGACCAGACATGCGATCTGGCATTGGAAATCAGCGCGGACCCGGCTTTTGCAAGTTCGACATTCCCGGCGTACCGGATCGCCGGTCCGGGCGGCGCGATTGAACTCGGGGCGCAGATGCCGTCAGCGGTGGGATCGGGCAATCTCTCGTTCCCGGTACAGATCGGGAGCGAGGCGGAACAACGCCTGAATTATGACGTGTCCGTCAAACTCGATTGGGATCTCGCTGCGGCGCCATATGAACAACGTATCAATTTTCGGCTTGTCGACCGCACGACCAGCCGCGTGTTGGATGAAACCCAAATAAGTCTGATTGTCATTGTGCCCTTGTCCAGTCGACTCGATTTTGTGGGCAACAGCAATCGTCTCGACCTGGGTGTGATTGCGCTGGATCGGCCGACGACGGCGCCGCCTTTTGGCGTGCGCGTTTACTCTACCTCGGGCTACAATCTTCAATTCGCATCCGAAAATTCGGGCGCGCTGATCAGCCGGGAGGGTACGGGGCGTTTGCCCTACCGAATGACGGTCGAAGGACGCGAACTGGATTTATCGGCCGGTTCGGATCGCCTGCTGTCCGCCGACAAATCCGGCGCGACGGGTGATATTTATGGCGTGGGGGTTACCGTGCTGCCTGACGCCAACCAGCGGGCCGGAAGCTATAGCGATCGCGTGACGGTGACGGTGACGCCCTTCTGATCAAAGATAGGTGAGCGACACGCTTAAAATCACCGGTTCGGTCAGGGCAGCCTGTCGAACGATCAGCGCACGCGTCGACAATGTCGGGCCGGTGCGCGAAGCCAGAACGGAATCACCCGAGCGATCCAACAGCACGTCGCCGCCGCCATAAGACAACCCCAGCATTTCATCGCTACCCAGGGGTCGATGATGCGCGCGGATCTGGTAACCATCGCTGTCGTTGCAATATTCGCTGACCCTTCCGACCAGACCCGTACTGCCGGGCGATATGGGATCGATGTTGGCACTCAATTCGCACACCGTCGGTATCGACAGCGAGACCTTGAACGAGCCGCTTCTTTCGGAGGCAGAGGCGGGCGCAGCAACCAAAACCGATGTTGCACAAGCCACGGACAGGATTATTGGGTGCTTCATGCCGCTCTATATGGCGCGCTCAGATGAAGAAACGGTAAAATGCCCGAAGCCCGCCTGGTCGATCTTTACGTTTCAGTAACCAAACGCACCGCATAGGTTTTGGTCATGCCCATTGATGCAATAATCGAAACCTCCGGCAATACCGGAAGCCAGCGCGGCGCTGCGCGGATGCGAATGCGGATCGAAGCGTCCGGTTTGCTCAGTACCGGCAAGGGGGCAACGGTCATTGTTCACAACCTGTCGATGACGGGGATGCTGATCGAAACCAAGTCCGAACTGACCATTGGCCAGCGGTTGATGGTCGCATTGCCGGAGGCTCCCGACATTGCCGCCACGATCGTCTGGCGCAGCGAATCGTTGGCCGGGTGCCGATTCGACCAGCCGCTCTCGCGCGCGGCACTGAGCGCGGCGCAATTGCGCAACCCGCTTCCGGCCGACGTCGATCCCGCGCGCGCGCCGGACGGCGACGAAATGCTGCCCCAGCGCCTGCTCCGGCTCCGCAAGGAACGTGGGCTCAGCCGCGCGGCGCTTTCGGACCGGACGGGATTCAGCCGCCCAAGCATCTGGGCGTGGGAAAGCGGCAAGACCGTGCCCCGCCGCAACAATCTGATCGCGCTGGCCGAGGCGTTCGGCCTTTCGGAACGCGAACTGATCGCCGGCGAGCCGTCGGCGGCGCATGGCGATCCGGCGTCGGGCGCGCAGCAAATGCATGCGCTGGTCCGGGCAAGCCGCGACGAGATCGCCGCGCTCGCGGGCGTCGAGCCGGCCAAGGTCAAGATCACGATCGAGTATTAGGGTCAGGACCTATTAATTGCGCGTTCGAGGTTTGAAGCGATTTTGTTCAGTGCGAGGAGGCAAGGCGCAGGACTATGTCGATATTTCAAGACTTGCCGACGACGCAATGGACAAAATCGGTCAAATCCCGAAGGGACGCCGAAATGGCTTCGATCTCAGGCCCGGGCGGCTTTGCGGGTAGCGATGCTACCCGCTGATCCGCCCGAACCCGATATCTTCGCCATTTCGACGCCTCGAACGTGCAATTAATAGGTCCTGACCCTAGAGCCTGCCTATCGTGCGGGCAGCAACAAACTCGCATCACCATAGCTGTAGAAGCGGTAGCCCTGCCCGATCGCATGGGCATAGGCCGCGTGCATCGTCTCCAGCCCCATCAGCGCACTGACCAGCATGAAGAGCGTCGAGCGCGGCAGGTGGAAATTGGTCATCAGCCCGTCGATCGCCTTGAAACGATAGCCGGGGGTGATGAAAATCGACGTGTCACCCGCGAAGGGCGCGATCATGCCGTCATCCTGCGCCGCGCTTTCGAGCAGACGCAGACTGGTGGTGCCGACCGCGATCACGCGGCCACCTGCTGCCCGGACGGCATTGAGCCGCGCGGCGGTATCGGCGTCGATCCGCCCCCATTCGGCGTGCATGACATGGTCTTCGGTATCGTCGGCCTTCACCGGCAGAAAGGTGCCCGCGCCGACGTGCAGCGTCAGCGTCTCGGTCGCGATTCCCGCCGCCGCCAGCGCGTCGAGCAGCTTTGGCGTGAAGTGCAGCGCCGCGGTGGGGGCCGCGACCGCGCCGTCTTCGCGTGCGAACATCGTCTGGTAATCGCTGCGATCGTCTTCGTCGGTGGGGCGCTTACCGGCGATATAAGGGGGAAGCGGCATCGTCCCGGCGCGTTCGAGGAGGACTTCGACCGGCTCGTTGCCCGCGAAGGCGAGGATGAAACTGCCGTCGGGCAATCGCTGCTCGGCTAGCGCGGATACCTCCGACCCAAAATCGACCGTCTCGCCGACGCGCAGCCGCTTGGCGTTGCGGACAAACGCCTGCCAGCGCCGCAGGTCGATCCGCTTGTGCAAAGTGGCACCGATCTTCGCGTCGCCTCGCCGTCCCTCCAGCTGCGCCGGGATGACGCGCGTGTCGTTAAAGACCAGGCAATCGCCGGGGCGGAGCCATGTGGGCAGATCGGCGACCCCCGCGTCGACAATCTCCCCGCCATCGACGACGAGCATCCGCGCCGCATCGCGCGGGCGCGCGGGACGGAGCGCGATGCGCTCATTGGGCAGATCGAAATCGAAGGCGTCGACGCGCATGACGTGGGTCAGACTCTAGGGCCGCGCGTCCCCGCGCTTACTGCCTGATCGGCGCGTTGAGCTCATCGACCGTCACCGCGGGCGCGGCGACCGGTGCGGGCACCGTTTCGGTGAGCATCGAGGCGGGCGGCATCGGTTTGTTGTCGGCGGCGACCGACACCTGCACCATGCGCGACATCACTTCGGGCGGCTCCCCTTTCTGGATCGCGTCGACATATTGCATGCCCGATATGACGCGGCCAAAGGCGGTATAGCGGCGGTCAAGGCTGAAGCGCGGCTGGAGCATGATGAAGAACTGGCTGTTCGCGCTGTCCTCGCTCTCGGCACGCGCCATCGACAGCGTGCCGCGCAGGTGCGGGGTCACGTTGAATTCGGCCTTGATGTCGGGAAGCTGCGAGCCGCCCTGCCCCGTTGCGGTCGGATCGCCCGTCTGCGCCATGAAGCCGTCGATCACGCGGTGGAACTTGATCCCATCATAGAACCCCGCGCGCGCGAGCTGCTTCAGCCGCTCGACATGGTTCGGCGCGACGTTCGGATAGAGCTGGACCACGACCCGGCCGCCCGTCGAAAGGTCGATATTCAGCATATATTCGGGGACGTTGATATATTGGTCGGGCGTCATCGCGGGCACCGCGGGGACTTCCGTTGCCGGCGCAGCCTCGGCCGCAGCAGGCGCCGCGGGCGGAGCCTCCACCGGCGCCGGTGGGGGAGTCGGGGTTTCGACCGGCGGCGCGGGCTGGCTCTGCTCGGGGTTCGGCGCGGGCGCGGGCGGCGCCTCCTGCGCGACGGCCGCGCCTGCAAGACCGAACGCCATCGCCATAATTACCAAGGGGCGGAAGGATGATTTCATGCTGGATCGGCCTTTAGAATGTAACTGGATTTGCGCCCCGATGGCGCGCCCTAGCGGGAAAAAGCTGAACGCTCAATGATCGGCATCAGCGCGCGCCCTTAAGGAGCCCCCGCTCGGCGATGCGCGCAACGACGGCGTCGCGCACCGAAGGCGTTACGAATTTGTGGATGTCGCCGCCAAAGATCGCGATTTCCTTGACCAGCCGCGACGCGATCGGCTGAAGGCTGACGTCGGCCATCAGGAAGACGGTGTCGACCCGGTCGTTGAGCTGGCGGTTCATGCCCGTCAGCTGATACTCATATTCGAAATCGGTGACGCCGCGAATGCCGCGCACAACGATCGACGCACCCTGGGCATCGGCGAAATCCATGAGCAGCGAGTTGAAACCGACGACCTCGATGTCGCCGTCGATCCCCGCAACCTCGGCCTTGACCATCGCGATCCGCTCATCATCGTCGAACAGGGGCGATTTGGCGATATTGGTGGTCACCCCGATGATCAGCCGGTCGACGAACTTCGCCCCGCGGCGGATGATGTCCATATGCCCGAGCGTGATCGGATCGAACGTCCCCGGATAAACCCCCACCCGCATCAACGATCCCTTTCCACCACATAGCGCGCGATCGCGCGCAGCAGCGCCGCCTCTTCGCCATAACTCGCCAGATGCCCGATCGCCTGATCGACGAGCGCGGTCGCCTGTTCGCGCGCGCGTTCGAGCCCCATCAGCGTGACGAAGGTCGCCTTGCCCGCGGCCTCGTCCTTGTGCAGCGCCTTGCCCGCCAGCGCCTCGTCGCCCTCGACGTCCATGATGTCATCGGCGATCTGGAACGCGAGCCCGATGTCGCGCGCATAGCCGCGCAGCGGCGTGCGTCCCTCGGGCGGGATGCGCGCGAGGATGGCTCCCGCCTCGACCGAAAAGGCGATCAGCGCCCCGGTCTTGAGCTGTTGCAGCCGCGTCACCGTCGGCAGGTCGAAATTCGACGTCTCGGCGGCGAGGTCCATCATCTGCCCGCCCGCCATGCCCGCCGGTCCCGCAGCACGCGCGAGTTCGCAGCACAGCTCGCCGCGCACGAACGGATCGGCGCTGGTCACCGGGTCGCACAGCCATTCGAACGCGAGGGCATGGAGCGAATCGCCTGCGAGCACCGCGGTCGCTTCGTCGAACGCCTTGTGCACCGTCGGCTTGCCGCGGCGCATATCGTCGTCGTCCATGCACGGCAGGTCGTCGTGGATCAGCGAATAGACATGCATCGCCTCGACCGCCGCCCCGACGCGCAGCGTCAGGTCGCGATCGACGTGGAACAGGTCGCCCGCGGCGCGCACGAGCATCGGGCGCAGCCGCTTGCCGCCCGCCAGCGCGGCATGCCGCATCGCTTCATAAAGCGGCCCCCGCGGGTCGGATGGCACGGCAAGCAGCTGGTCGAACAGCCGGTCGATGCCCGCGGCGACCTCCGCCTGCGCGCTCAGCAGCAATTGCGTTCCTTCGCTATCGACCGACGCCATAATGTCTTAGCTTTCGCCGAAGGGGGTCGTTCCCGCCGGTCGGCCGTCGGCGCCCAGACTGACCTGTTCGATGCGTGCCTGCGCCGCGGCCAGCCGCGCCTCGCAATGGCCGCGCAGCGCATGACCGCGCTCGTAAAGCGTGACCGATTCTTCAAGGCTGACGTCGCCGCTCTCGAGCCGCCGCACGATCGTTTCGAGCTCGCCCATTGCGGCTTCGAACGACAGGGAAGCGATATCGGCGGCCGCAGCGGTGTCGGGAGTGTCCGTCATCGTCTTGCTTTGGCCCCTTCGCCCCCGTTCGGTCAAGCTTGACGTGGTGATTTTGCCCTATAGCGTCGCGCCATGTTCATCGGCCATTTCGCTCCGGCGCTGATCGCCGCCGCCCGTCCAAAGGCGGCGGGGCTCGGAACATTGTTCGTCGCGGCGCAGCTCGTCGACATCGGCTTTGCGGCGCTGCTGGTCCCGGGGATCGAGGCGATGCGGATCGTCCCCGGCATCACCGCGATGAACCCGATGGACCTCCATCACATGCCCTATACCCACAGCCTGCTCGGCGCTCTGATCTGGGCCAAAATATGCGGCGCGCTCGTCTGGTTCGCGACGAAACGCAAGGAGGCGGCGATCGGCGCCGCGCTCGTCGTGGTGTCGCACTGGTTCATCGACCTTATCGTCCATATCCCCGACCTCACTCTATACGGCACGCCGCCCAAACTGGGGCTCGGGCTCTGGAACCATCCGCTGATCGCGATGCCGCTCGAGATATTGCTGATCAGCGGCGCCTTCCTCTATTATCTCCGCCGCACCGAAGCGCCGGGCGGCAACGGGCGGCTGTGGATACTCGCCGCCCTGCTCGCCTTGGCGCAGGCGGCCGACTGGTTCGGGCCGAAACAGCCCGACTATTCGCTCGCCATCCCGGCGACGATGCTGTTCGCCTATGCGTTGCTCGCGGGAACGGCGGCGTGGGCCGGCGCAAATCGTCGCCTTCGCACCATCGGAGCCCTGCCATGAACCTGCAATTTGTCGTCAGCTACGCCGCCACCGCCATCATCTTCGGCATCGTCGATGCGCTGTGGCTGCGCATGATGGTCGCCAAAGTCTACCGGCCCGAGATCGGCGCGCTGTTGATGGACGGGTGGCGTCCGGCGCCCGCGCTGATCTTCTATGCACTCTATATGCTCGGCATCCAGATTTTCGCGGTCGCGCCGGCATTGGCGGCGGGCAAGTGGCAGGTTGCGGCGCAGTGGGGAGCGCTTTTCGGCTTCTTCTGCTATATGACCTATGATCTCACCAATCATGCCACGATGAAGATCTGGTCGACCAAAGTGACCCTGCTCGACATCGCATGGGGCACCGCTGCGACGGGTTTCGCCGCGGGGGCCGCCGCGTGGATCGCGCTCGCATGGGTGCCGCGCGCCACCTGACCTTCTTCACGCCGCGCAATCGCGGTTCTGTTTTTTGCAATTGCCCGCGCGATAAGGGCTCGCCATGTTGCACCGCACAAGAAGAGAGGGGCTCAAAGGCAAGTTTTGTTTTCCAGACAAGGACTTGCATCATGAAAGAATATATTCTCCCCACCCTCGGCCTGCTTGCGCTGGCGCCGTCCGTCGCGTTCGCGAAGGACGAGGCAACCAAGCGTTTCGAGTATGAAGGCAGCAGCTACAGCTACACCGTCACGCAGGTTGGCGACACGCGCGTGATCAGCGGCGTCGAGGAACGCACCGGCAAGCCGTTCACGCTCCGCGTCGGCCAGCACCGCGTGCGCGGCACCGTCGGCTCGCAGCAGGTCAGCTTCACGCTGCGCGACGTCGAACCGCTGGTCAAGCCGGCGGCGACCCTCGCCTCGCGCTAAACCGTCTCTCCGACCGCAGACCCCATGATGCCAAATGCATCATGGGGTCTGTTCGTTAAATAGGGACAGTCCCTATTTAATTAGGGACGGTCCCTATTTAATTTTGGGGGGGCGACCCCGTCGCCGAAGCGCGAGCCGATCGCCGATATGGCCCGCATGCGCCGATAGCCACGCCGGCGCCGCGCGCGGACGGCCCGACAGCAACGCCGCCTCGACGCCCTGTACTTCCCCTTCGGCCGCTTCCAGCCCGCGGGCGAGCATCGCGCGCCAATTCGGGATCGTCTCGGCAAATCCCTTGCCGCTCACCAGCCGGTCGGGGCGCCGCGCGACATGCGCTGCCGCGCTCGACCATGCCCATTGCTCGGCGGCATCCACCAGTCCCGCCCTGACCGGATTATTTTCGACATAGCGCAGCGCGATCATCAGATGCGCTTCATCCATGGCATAGCTGGCGTAACGCCCCTGAAACAGATGGCCGCTCGTCTGCTGCATGAGGTTGATCCGTTGCGACAGGCGGGTCGCCGCACTGGCGATCGGCCCGCGCAGGCCGTCGACGGTCGACGGCACCAGGATGAGGTGGATGTGATTGTCCATCAGGCACCACGCGAGGCATGTGGTGGCGAAACGCTGGCATCCCTCGGCCAGCCAATCGACATAGCGGTCGCGGTCGGCGTCGGAAAAAAAGATCGGCTGGCGGCGATTGCCGCGCTGGACCACATGATGCGGCACGCCGGGTATCACGATACGGGATGAGCGAGGCATCGACCCTCCGATAAATAGGGACAGTCCCTATTTATTGGCGCGATTTGGGCCGACCGACAAGCCAGTTCGCAAATAAATAGGGACTGTCCCTATTTATTGAGCCTGTTCGGTTTGCACCTGTGCCGCTAAAGGCGCGCCATGACTCAGACTGCAACCGCGCCCGCCTCCGTCATCACCCCCGAGATCGTCGCCGAACACGGCCTGTCTCCGGAAGAATATGAGCGCGTCCTCGCCGCGCTCGGACGCGAGCCGAACCTTGTCGAACTCGGCATCTTTTCGGTCATGTGGTCGGAGCATTGCAGCTATAAAAGCTCGCGCCTCCACCTCAAGAAACTGCCGACCGAAGCGCCCTGGGTGATCTGCGGCCCCGGCGAAAATGCCGGCGTCATCGACATCGGCGAAGGGCCGGACGGCAAGAAGCTCGCCGCGATCTTCAAGATGGAGAGCCACAACCACCCGTCGTATATCGAACCCTATCAGGGCGCGGCGACCGGCGTCGGCGGCATTTTGCGCGACGTCTTCACGATGGGCGCGCGCCCCGTCGCCAACCTCAACGCGCTGCGCTTCGGGCGCCCCGACCACCCCAAGATGAAGCACCTCATCTCGGGCGTCGTCCACGGCATCGGCGGCTACGGCAATTGCGTCGGCGTCCCCACCGTCGGCGGCGAGGTCAATTTCCACAAGGCCTATGACGGCAATATCCTCGTCAACGCGATGACCGTCGGCGTCGCCGAACAGGACAAGATCTTCTATTCGGCGGCATCGGGCGTCGGCAATCCGATCGTCTATGTCGGGTCGAAAACCGGCCGCGACGGCATCCACGGCGCGACGATGGCGTCGGCGGACTTCGGCGAAGATGCCGAGGAAAAGCGCCCGACGGTCCAGGTCGGCGATCCCTTCACCGAAAAATTGCTGATCGAGGCGTGCCTCGAACTGATGGCGTCGGATGCGATCGTCGCGATTCAGGACATGGGCGCCGCGGGCCTCACCTCCTCGTCGGTCGAAATGGCATCGAAGGGCGGCGTCGGGCTCCATCTCAAGATGGACGATGTGCCGCAGCGCGAAACCGGCATGACCGCCTATGAGATGATGCTGTCCGAATCGCAGGAACGCATGCTGATGGTGCTGAAGCCCGGCCGCGAGGAATTCGCCGCCGCGATCTTCCACAAATGGGAACTCGACTTCGCGGTCATCGGCACCGTCACCGACACCGGGCGCATGGTGCTCGAACATCATGGCGAGATCGTCTGCGACATTCCGCTCGCCCCGCTCGCCGACGATGCGCCGCTCTATGATCGCCCGCATGTTCCGACCCCGAAGCAGCCAGCGCTGACCGACGTCCCCGAGACGACCGACGTCGCTGCCGACCTCAAGACGTTGATGGGCACCCCCGACATCGCTTCGCGCCGCTGGATCTGGGAACAATATGACAGCCAGGTCGGCGCCGACACTGTGCAGACCGGCGGCGACGCCGCGCTCGTCCGCATCCACGGCACCAACCGCGCGCTCGCGATGTCGACCGACTGCACCCCGCGCTATTGCTACGCCGACCCGGTCGAGGGCGGCAAGCAGGCGGTCGCCGAAACCTGGCGCAACATCAGCGCGGTCGGTGCGACGCCGCTCGCGATCACCAACTGTCTGAACTTCGCCAACCCGCAGCGTCCGGAAATCATGGGCCAGATCGTCGGCTGTCTCGACGGCATGGCGCAGGCTTGTATCGCGCTCGACTATCCGATCGTCTCGGGCAACGTCAGCCTCTACAACGAATCCAAGGCGACCGGCGGCGGCAGCGCGATCCTGCCGACCCCCGCGATCGGCGGCGTCGGGGTGATCGAGGACCTGAACCGCGCCGTCGGTATCGGCTTCAAGCGCACCGGCGACATCGTGCTCGCGGTCGGCGAGCGCGCGGGCCACCTCGGCCAGTCGGTGTGGCTGCGCGAAATCCACGGCCGCGAAGAAGGCCCGCCGCCCGAAGTGAACCTCCGCTGCGAAAAGCGCACCGGCGACTTCATCCGCCACGCGATCAACGCCGGCTGGATCACCGCCTGCCACGACGTCTCCGACGGCGGCATGGCGGTAACGCTCGCCGAAATGGCGCTGAAATCGAACATCGGCGTGCTGGTCAGCGAAGAACAGCCGTTCGGCGTCGCCGAAAGCTTCTTTGGCGAGGATCAGGGCCTTTATCTCGTCACCGTCTGCGACACCTGCCTCGCCGACTTCCTTGACGCCGCAAGCCGCGCCGATGTGCCGGTCGATCCCATCGGCCGCACGATCAAGGACCGCATCGTCTTCGAACTCGAAGGCAGCGACCATCAGGTGACGCTCGCCGAACTGCGCGAGGCGCACGAAGGTTTCTTCCCGAAACTGATGGGCGCCGACGCGGCGCTTGCCTAAATCGTCATTGCGAGCGTAGCGAAGCAATCTCCAGCGACCGTACCCAAGGACGACAGCCGGAGATTGCCGCGTCGCCTTCGGCTCCTCGCAATGACGAGGCAGGACTTTCGGGTGGAGGAGTGAACCCATGACCATCCATATCGGCATCGGCGGCTGGACCTTCGAACCCTGGCGCGGCCCCTTCTACCCCGTTGGCCTCGCGCAAAAGCGCGAGCTCGAATATGCCGGCCAGCATCTGACCGGGATCGAAATCAACGGCACCTACTATGGCAGCCAGAAGCCCGAAACCTTTGCCAATTGGGCCGCGTCGGTCCCCGACGGCTTCCAGTTCAGCGTCAAGGCGTCACGCTTCACCACCAACCGCAAAGTGCTGGCCGAAGGCGCTGCGTCGATCGAGAAATTCCTGACCCAAGGCCTCACCCGCCTCGGCGACCGGCTCGGCCCGATCCATTGGCAGTTCATGGCGACCAAGAAGTTCGACCGCGACGATTTCGCGGGTTTCCTCGACCTGCTTCCCGATACGCAGGACGGCGTGAAGCTGCGTCACGCGATCGAGGTCCGCGACGAAAGCTTCCGCGATCCGGCGTTCGTCGACATGCTGCGCGCGCGGAACATGGCGGTCGTCTTTGCCGACAGCAACGAATTTCCGTGCATCGACGAACAGACCGCCGATTTCACCTATGCGCGGCTCCAGCGCAGCAAGGACGACATCGAAACGGGTTATGACGACAAGGCGCTTGATGGCTGGGCGAGGCAGGCGAAGAATTGGGCCAAGGGCGACCGCGACGTCTATATCTTCTTCATATCGGGCGCGAAGGTCCGCAACCCGGCGGCTGCACAAGCACTGATCGCGAAGCTAGGCTAAACAAACATCGTCACCGTGGCGAAGGCCGGGGTCTCACCGTCGCTTTCTGACGCAATTGTCGCGATCCCGGCCTTCGCCGGGATCGCGATACAAAGGGTCAGGCTGCCATCGCGGCCTTTGCCGCGAGGAAATTATACGGATCGATCCCGCGGCTTCGATAGGCGCGATGCGCTTCTTCATAGAGCGTCGGCTTGCCGATCCCCAGCCGCGCACGCGCGGCTTCGAGCGGTTCGGCGAGCAGCGCGCGGATGTCCTGTTCGATGATCGCCTTCGACGCCTTGCCGTGGCGCTGGCCCTGCCGGATCGCGCCGAACACCGGGGCGTCGGCTTTCACGCCGCGCTTCACTTCATAACCGCCGGCATAGGCGATGAAGAAATTGCCGTAATTGCCCGTCTGGCCATAAGTGAAGCCAAGCACGCATTGTTCGCCCAGCGCGTCGCGGCCATAGCCGGTCAGAATGTGGAACAGGTCGTGCGTGTCGCGCAGGCGGTTCGAATACCATTGCACCTGGTCGTCGAACTTCGGACGGCCCATCTTGTCGGCTTCGGCAACGAGGCCCGCAGCCGACAGGCCTTCGCGGCGCATGAAGGTGACATAGGCGTGGCCGACGCTGCCTTCGGGCAACTGGTCGATCCATTCATGATCGTCGAGCATGTCGGGCAGATAGGGTTCGCTGGCCATCAACCGCTGGCCCTTTTCGCTTGTCACGAAGGCGCGGGCGTCGGCCATGAAACCCTTGCGCGGAAGATTCTCGAAGATGTGAAACACCTGTTCGGTGTCTTCCTTGTCCGCGATAAGCTTGCGGAAGTGCTGGAACGCCTTCAACGGGCGGAACTTCTGCGGCTTGCGGTCGGGGTGAGAGAAGATGGTGGGGGTCATGGCTGGTCTCGTCCGAATCAGGTGATAATGCCCGGATAGCACTACTGACATAGATGTCAATAGCCGGTCAACGCGCTGGACGGATCATCGCCCCTGCCGTTATAGATGAATAATACAGTGGAGGTCGATATGCGCGAAGATAGACAAGTTGCGAGCGACCGCCTCGTCACCCTCGACGCGCTGCGCGGCTTTGCCGTGATGGGCATTCTGGCGATGAACATCGTCGCCTTCGCGATGCCAGAAATGGCCTATCTCTCGCCCAAGGCCTATGGCGGCGAAACGGGGTCCGACATCGCCGCCTGGGCGCTCGGCTTCCTCTTCTTCGACGGCAAGATGCGCGGACTTTTCTCGATCCTGTTCGGCGCAAGCATGCTCCTCATCATCGATCGCGCCGAGGCGTCGGGGCAAAATCCGGGGTCGGTTCATTACCGCCGCATGGCGTGGCTCGCCGTCTTCGGCCTTTGCCATTATTTCTTCATCTGGTGGGGCGACATATTGTTCCTCTATGCCGCCATCGGCTGCATCGCCTTCCGCTTTCACGCATGGGAGCCGCGCCGCCTGATCAAATGGGCGCTCGGCCTGTTCACCCTGGGTGTGGTCGTGACTTCGCTCTTCTTCGGCGCGCAGCTCGCGGTCGGCAATGCGGCCGACAACCCCGCGTCGCCGCTTGCCGAGGCCGGACGCGAGGTTCGCGCCGAATATGCCCGGATCGACGACGAGGTGACCGAGGAACTCGCGCTCTATCGCGGTCCGTATCTGCCGATCCTCAACTCGCGGCTTGATGCCGCGATCAACCCGTTCGTCGGCATATTGATGACGATATTGGAAACGCTGCCGCTGATGATGCTGGGTATGGCGCTATTCCGAAACGGTTTCCTGACGGGTGAGTGGACGGCCGCCGACTATCGGCGCGTCGTCCTGCGCTGGCTGCCGCCCGGCGTGCTGCTGACTTCGCTTGTCGGCTGGCTCCAGTGGCGCGCAGGCTTCGACTACCTCGTCGCGGTCAACGCCTTCGTGGCGTGGGCGGGGCCCGGGCGGCTGATGATGACGATCGCCTATGCCGCCTTGCTCGTGCGGCTGATCCAGCGTGGCAGCTCCACCACATGGGTCGCCCGCGTCGCCGCGACCGGCCGCGCCGCGTTTTCCAACTATCTCGGCACCAGCATCGTGATGACGACGATCTTTTATGGCTATGGCATCGGCCTGTTCGGCGACATTGGCCGCTGGACGCTCTATCTCTTCTGCATCGCCATGTGGGTCGTCATGCTGTTCTGGTCAAAGCCGTGGCTCGACCGCTTTCGCTATGGCCCGCTCGAATGGCTGTGGCGCAGCCTCGCGCGCGGCAAGCTGCAACCGATGCGCCGGTAACCTGCTTCAATAGCCGACAGCGCGGCCGAAACCCGCCGGACGACGCTGGACGAGCGGGTTCGCCTCGCGTTCGAGCGCGGTCAGCGTTTCCTCGAACAGCGGGCGGAGTCCGACGACACGCGGCAGATATTCTTCCGGGCTCATCTGGCTTTCGACGCAGTGGCGCGCGAAAACCTCGATATCCTCGGCGAGCGCGCCGAGCTTTTCACCGCCGAACTGCCGCGCTTCGCTTTTCAGCGTGTGCGCCGGCATGACGAGACCGCGGGCGTCGCGCGCGCGCATCGCCTCTTCGATCGCGGCGACCGATTTGGTCCCGTCTTCGCGAAAATAGCCAAGAATCCGAACGAACGCCGCGCCCAGCTGGGTGCGTGTCGCGCGAAACTCATCCCAATCGACCAGGATTTCGTCCAATGTATCGTCCCTTGGTGTTCAAATTCGGCCGTGGTCCCACCCCGTCCATGCCGAAGTTGGGTAAAAAAGACGTTACGTTGTGGGGGGTCGCGTTAAGAACGCCGCCCCATTTTGGGTCAACGCCGAACGCGCCAGCGTCCCTCGTCGGCGGGCGCGACGTCGGTTTCGACCGACCAGCCATGCTCGCCCGACAGCGCCGCAACCTCGCGGCCCGCCTGCGGATCGTCGGCGATCAGCAGCACATCGGACGCATCGCGCATCGCGCGCGCCAGCCTGAGCGCGGGCCAAGGACAGCGCATCCCCCGCGCGTCGACGACCAGCGTCGATGCATTATTCGTCATAGGGGTTGCGCGAATTACGGAAATTGAGGCGCACGGGAACGCCCTGGAACCCCAGTTCCTTGCGCATGCCGTTGACCAGATAGCGCGTATAGCTTCCCGGCAAGCTGTCGGTTCGCGTCCCGAAGACGACGAAGGTCGGCGGCCGCGTCCGCGCCTGCGTAATATAGCGCAGCTTGATCCGCTTGCCGCCCGGCGCCGGGGGAGGATTATTCTCGACGGCATTTTCGAACCAGCGATTGAGCTTTGCGGTCGAGACGCGATTGGTCCAGATCGCGCGCTGTTCGAACGCGACGCGAACCAGCGTGTCGATCCCCTTGCCCGTCGCGCCCGAAATGCTGAGCACGGGAACGCCCTTGACCTGGCTGAGCCCGTCCTCGAGCGCGGCGCGCACGCCGTTGAACAGCGACGAGGGATCTTCGGCCACATCCCATTTGTTGAGCGCGACGATCAGCGCGCGTCCTTCCTGCAGCACCCGATCGGCGATGTGCAGATCCTGCGACTCCAGGCCCTTGGTCGCATCCAGCAACAGCACGACGACTTCGGCGAAATCGACCGCATGGAGCGCATCTGCTACCGAGAGCTTTTCCAGCTTTTCAACGACCTTGGCGCGCTTGCGCATACCCGCAGTGTCGAACAGCTGGATCTCGTGAACCTCGCCATCCTTTTCCCACTGCCAGTCGACGCGGATCGAATCGCGGGTAATCCCCGCTTCGGGTCCGGTGATCAGGCGGTCTTCGCCGATCATGCGGTTGATCAAGGTCGACTTGCCCGCATTCGGGCGGCCGACGATCGCGAGTTTCAGCGGGCCGAGCGGCGCGCCTTCATCCTCTTCGTCGCCCCCATCTTCGCCGATACTGCCGCGCGGCGGCACCGCTTCGAACGCGGCGGCATCGAAGCTGTCGACGATCGGGCGGAGGGCATCGAACAGATCGACGACGCCTTCGCCATGCTCGGCGCTGAGTGCGATCGGGTTGTCGAAGCCCAGCGAATAGCTCTCCATCAGGCCGTTTTCGCCCTGTTTCCCCTCGGCCTTGTTGACGACGAGGATGATCGGCGTGTCCTCGCTGCGCAGCCAGCGCGCGATTTCCTCGTCGAGCGGGGTAACGCCGGCGCGGCCGTCGATCATGAACAGCGCGGCATCAGCCTCGCGCACCGCCTTTTCGGTCTGCACGCGCATCCGGCCGGGCAGCGTCGCCGCGTCATAATCCTCGAAACCCGCGGTATCGACGATACGGAAATCGAGCCCGAGCAGATGGCCATCGCCTTCGCGCCGGTCGCGCGTCACCCCGGGCTGGTCGTCGACAAGCGCAAGGCGCTTGCCGACCAGCCGGTTGAACAGCGTCGATTTGCCCACATTGGGTCGGCCGACAATGGCAATCGTCGCGAGTCGCGACATGAGACTTATCCCTATTTTACCTCCGGACCGCCACGGCCCGGACGCTGTATCAGCGCCAGGCCGTGATCGTCCCGTCGTCCGCAAGGACATACAAAATGTTATTCGCGACCACGGGGGTCTGCGACAGCGGCGATTTGAAGTCCGTCGATGCCAGAAGCGATCCGTCGGTCGGTGAGAATTCCGACAAAATCCCCTCGCTGTTGACGGAAATCAAACGACCACCCGCGAGGATCGGTCCAGTCCAGCGGATCGGATCCTTTTTCTTCTTTTCGGTTTCGACGCGGAAGCGCGCCAGCTGCTGCAGCCAGCGCACCTTGCCCGAGCCGCGCGCAACGCAAAGCAATTTGCCGTCGTCGGTCATCGCATAGACCCACTCGCCCACCACATAAGGCGTCGAGATGCCCGCGATCGAGATTTCCCAGCTGCGCTGACCGGTGACCAGTTCATAGCTCGCCATGCGTCCGCCCTGGCCGAGCGCGAAAACCCTACCCCGATCAACGACCGGATCGGCATCTACGTCGGTCAGCGTCGACACCGACAATGCCATCGACGTGCGCGCGAGCGCATCTTCCCACAAGTCGCGGCCGTTCTCGTAGCGATAGGCCTGGACCTCACCCGACGAGAAGCCGGCGACGATCGTCCCCTGCCCCGCGGCGGGCGATGCGGCGCCGAACACGCTGCCGGCCTCTGCCGACGCGGTCGCCTGCCACTGCACCGCGCCATCGGCAGCGTTGAGCGCGAAAATCTGGTTGTCCTGGCTGATGACATAGACGCCGCCGAACGCGATCGTCGGCGCGCCGCGCAGCGGGCCTGCGGGCTTCACCTTCCAGATCACCGATCCGTCGGCGACATTCAACGCCGCGACGTCGCCGACGCCGCTGGTCGCATAGACGACATTGCCATCGACCCCCGCGCCGCCGCCGAACAGCGAATCCTTGAAGTCCTTGCCGGTGCTGCCGATCGCCGCGCTCCACAGCTTTGCGCCCGTATCGGCGGCAAAGGCAGTGACGACGGCGTCGGTATCGACGACGAACAGGCGATTGTCGGCGACCACCGGCGAAGCGGCGATCCGCTGCTTGTTGGTGCTGCCCGCGATATTGGCTTCCCACAGCTTGGTGCGCGTCGCGGCAAGCGCCGGATGGCCCATCGATTTCGCCGCATTGCCGCCCGATTGGGCCCAGGCAGCGTTGACCGCGGGTTCAGGCAGCACGACCGCGATCGACTCGGTGGCCGGATCGACCTTGACGCTGTTGTCGTTCGACAGGATCGACACGCGGTTACCGACGGTCGGGGTTTTCGGCCCGCCGTCGCCTTTCAGCACCCCACATGCCGTGAGCGGCAGCGCCAGCAGCGCCGCATAAATTCCAAAACGGGCGTTCCGCATATTAATTGGCTTTCTCGGTCTTGGCGGCTGCCGCTGCCTTGGGCGCGGCACCGCCTTCCTGGTCTTGCGCAGCACTTTCGGCCGCCCGGTCCGCGACCGCATCGACGCCAAGCATGCCGGCCATCTGCACCGACCGCGATTGCAGCGATTTGGTTACGCCCGGCAATTTGGCGATGCGGCCATAAAGCACGCCGGCCTGGTCGAACTGGCCAAGCTGATAATGTGCGGTCGCCGACAGTTCGGCGGCGCTTGCGAACCAGCTCGAGGCCGGATCCTTGGCATCGACCAACGGCTTCATCCGCGCGATCACCACCTCGGGCTTCAGCGTGTCATATTCGAACGCCGTCTGGCGGATCAGCGCGAGGTCGCGCAGCGCCTGGTCGAGCTTCGTATCGGCGGCGACTTTCGCCATCAGCGCGGCGGCGGCTTTCAGGTCGCCGGTCTGCGCGTTGATGTTCGCTTCCTGCATCTGCGCAACCGCGCGATAGGCGGGATCGCCTTCGGCTGCGAGCTGCTGCAATTCGGTGGTCGCAGCGCGCGGCTGGTTGGTGCCGAGCTTTTCGAACGCCGCGATCAACTCTTCGGCCTGCTCGCCGCGCGCGGCATCCTGCCGATGGTTCCAGAAGAGATAACCACCGAACGCCAGCAGGGCGGCGAGGAGGCCGCCGATGATCCAGCGGCCATAGCGCTGCATGATCGTGTCGAGCCGGTCCTTGCGGACGGCCTCGTCGACTTCCTGCAACAGCGCGGCATCATTCGTCGGGCTCAGGGCCAATCAAACCTCCATAAACTCAATATTGGCGCAAGCTTTCCGCATCGCGCCGGTCGCTTCCTTAGCGACAGCACCGAAAAACGCCAAGCGTTTCACTTTTCGTGGATCACCAAGCATCAGCCTGCGTAGGTCTGATCCTCGGTCGGGAATGAACGGGACCTGACTTCTTCAGCATAGTCCTTGACCGCAGCTTCGACGACGCTGGCCATATTGCCATATCGCTTCACGAATTTGGGGACGCGTTCGAACATTCCGAGCATGTCGTCGGTGACGAGCACCTGGCCATCGCACTGCCCCGATGCCCCGATACCGATCGTCGGGCAATCGACCTTGTTGGTAATCTCGATCGCGATCGATTCAAGCACGCCTTCGATCACAATTGAAAAGGCGCCGGCTTGCGCGACGGCAACGGCATCTTCGACGATCGAGCGCGCCTCTTCCTCACTCTTGCCCCGCACGCCATAGCCGCCAAGGATGTTCACCGCCTGCGGGGTCAGCCCGACATGCCCCATCACCGGAATACCCCGCTGGGTCAGGAATTCGATCGTCGGAGCAAGCACTTTGCCGCCCTCGACCTTCACCGCTGCGGCGCCGGTTTCCTTGAGCAGCCGTGCGGCATTGTGAAACGCCTGTTCTGCGCTGGCTTCATAGCTGCCGAACGGCATGTCGACGATCACGGCGGCATGATAGCTGCCGCGAACGACAGCCGCGCCGTGCAGCGCCATCATCTCCATCGTGACGCCGACAGTATGCGGCAGCCCGTAAATCACCTGCGCGAGCGAATCGCCGACGAGCAGCATGTCGCAATGCGGATCGAGCAGCTGCGCCATGCGGACGGTATAGGCGGTGAGCATCACAAGCGGCTCGCCGCCCTTGCGCTGGCGGATGCGCGGCACAGTGAGGCGCTTCATCGGCTGCGGCGTCGGATTGGCGCGGCTGGTCGATGTGTCGAAGGTGAGCGTTTTGGGCAGTGTGGACATGGGCCGAGGGCTTAGCGACTAAAGCGCGCGGGCAAAAGGTGGAAGCGGGTGCATATCGATATAATTTGACTTGATGTTAAAAATATATGACATTGCGTTAAATATAATCGATAAGGAGAAGCACATGACCTTTCGGGAAAAGACGCATTGGGTGGCACTGGTCGTGATGGCGACGGCCTTTGGGTGGTTTTTCATCCAGTCGCACACGCTGTTACCCCGCGGACCGGAGCATATCGCGGCAAGCGGCGGCCTGCTGATCATCGTCACCATCGCAATTGTCGCCGCCATGACGGTCGTCATCGGCATCATCGCGGCGCGGAATCCACGCGAGGCTCACGCCAAGGCTGATGAGCGCGAACGGGCAATCCATTGGCGCGGAACCCATTATGCCTATTATCCCGCGGTTCTCGGAATATGGTTGTGCATCTGGCTGATCTTCGCCGGTTACAGCCGGATCACTCTGCTTTACAGCCTGCTGGGCGTGGTGGTTTTTGCCGAACTCATTCGCATCGGCGTGCAACTATGGCTCTACAGGCGGGGAGCTTGAGCCATGGCGCTCCCTTTTTCCAACGACATCCGCACGCTGCGTTTTCTTCGCGGCGAAATGACGCAGGCTGAACTGGGCGACCGCGTCGGCGTTACGCGCCAGACGATCGCGGCGATCGAGCAGGGAAAATATTCGCCGTCGCTGGAGGTCGCATTCCGTATCGCGCGCGTCTTCGACCAGCCGCTCGAAGCGGTGTTCCAATGGGATGCCGCCGAAGATTGAGACGGCGCGGCCCGGCCCACGCTTCTCGGCGGACGCCGGGCTGGGGTTTAGGCTGTTGTGGGGTGTTAGCTGCGATACCTCACATTGGAACGGGGCGACCGCAATCGGTCGTTCGCCGCCGCTTCAGCGTCGCGAGCCCCGTTTGAGGGAGGAATCGACCTGATCACCGATCGGGCTGGGCCGATACCGTCGCCACCGCTTCGCGCGGATTGTCGCTGAACAGCCCGTCGATGCCGGTTTGCAGATAGGCGGTGATTTCGCCGGCGAGATCGCCGTGCCCCGCCGGATTGACCCCGCCCTTGTCGCCCAACGGCAGGAAATAATTTTCGCGGCGAAAGGTCCAGGGGTGCACCTTGAGTCCCACGGCATGGGCGTCGCGCACAAGGTCGGTCGGTTTGCCGAGCCGGCCGAGCGCGCCGCGCGGGATTATCATCGCCTTGTTCGGTCCGATCCCGTCGGCATAGGCGGCGACCATTTTGAGCGCCGCCGGCGACGTCATGGCGGCATAGCTGGTCCCGGGCCGGTCGGCGGGGCCGCCCTCGGCATCCATCAACTGAACCAAAGGCAGGTCGCTCTTGGCACGCAGGTCCATGAGATTGCCGACCTCGAAGCTCTGGATAAACACCGGCGCGGTGCGGCCGCGATAACCGAAGCGGTCGAGCATCGCGAGCAAAGGCGCCTCATGCGGCAGGCCGATCGACACGAAATAGCTCGGGTGCTTGGTTTCGGGATAGACGCCGACGGGTTTCTTCCGGTTCTTGTTGACCTCGGCGAGCAGGGTCAGGATTTCCTCGAAGGTCGGAATTTCATACTGGCCGTCATAGTCGGTGCTGCGCAGCTTCGGCAGCCGTTCGCGCGCGCGCAAAGTCTTGAGTTCGGCCAGGGTGAAATCTTCGGTGAACCAGCCGGTGACCTTTTGCCCATCGATCGTCTTCGTGGCCTTGCGACCTGCGAATTCGGGATGCGCGGCGACGTCGGTCGTTTCCGAAATCTCATTCTCATGCCGAGCAACAAGCACCCCGTCCCTGGTCACTACCAGGTCGGGCTCGATATAATCGGCGCCAAGGTCGATCGCGAGCTTGTAGCCTGCCAACGTATGTTCGGGGCGCTCGCCCGACGCGCCGCGATGCGCGATCACGATCGGCGGCTGGCCATCGAGGGTCGGCTGCGCAGTCACCGTGTCAGCCGTGCAGCCGGCGGACAGCATGACGGCCAGCAGGGCCAAAAACGACCGGATCATGCCGCAAAACGCGCCTGCCAGTCGGCGGCCGAAAAGCCGACGCTGATATCGCCCGCGGCCTCGACGACCGGGCGGCGGATCATCGCCGGCTGATCCAGCATCAGTGCCTTCGCCGCCCCGGCATCGAGCCCGTGCTTTTGCGCGTCGGGGAGCTTGCGAAAGGTCGTTCCCGCCTTGTTGAGCAATTTTTCCCAGCCAAGCGCGTCGATCCAGCTTTGCAGCCGATCCGGTTCAAGCCCATCCTTGCGTACATCGTGAAAATGATAGGCCACGCCTTGCTCGTCGAGCCAGCGCCGCGCCTTCTTGACCGTGTCGCAGTTTGAAATGCCGTAGAGAATCATCGTCATGCGCCGAGCACTTAGCAGGCGCCGGTTGCAGTTTCGAGGCCGAGAAAGACCGTCTTCAAGAAATCGCCGGTCGCTCGGCGATGCGCGTGTTCGCGCTCGCCAGCTTGCCGCGAAGCGCGCGGGCAAACCCTTCGTGCAGCGCGCCCGCAATCCCGGGATTGGCCGCCAGATAAGCGCGCAGTGCCGCGGCAGGGACAAACCATAGGCGGGCGTTGCTGGCGAGCGTCACCGTTCCGGTCGCATGCGCCCCGTCGAGCACCGTGGCTTCGCCGATCAGCGCCCCGTCCGAAAGTTTCCCGATTTCAACGCCGTCGCGCAAGATCACCGCCTGCCCCTCCGCCAGATAGAAGAGGCTGGGCGCCGCCTGACTTTCGCGGATCAGCACTTCGCCACGCTTCGCCGAAATCCAATGTCCCTGATCGATCAGGTCGCGCGCGGCCGGGGATCCAAGGCCGGAAAAATGATGGCGGCGCAAATCCTCGTCTTCGGCCGAAAACTGTATCTTTGTGCCGCGGAGCCACAGCCGCGCCAATATGCCGATGTTGACGACGAGGATCGCAAGCACGAGCAGGCTGGAGCCGACATCCGGCCCCCGAAACAGCGCCAGCGGCAACGCCACCAGTGCCGCGGCGGCGAGGCCGATGCGGACATAGTCGATGCGCACGACAAAACTTGTCGCCAACAGGAGCAGCAGTGCCCCATAGAGGAACCATGCGGAATCGAAATTCGCCATAGCCAATCGCTTCGCGTCGAGACCCAACCTCAGGTCACCGGTGTATAACGTTGTCGATAGCCAAAAGCCTTGGTCGCGCGAGGCTCATCGCATTTCCGTAGCGTGTAATAAACTACCAGTTTTTGGTGCTCAAGAAAAGCATAGGTGCGCCATTGTCACGATAATGCTAATTTTCCGATCCGATCGTGCCGGAAACATTGCTTCCGCGCGACATTGGCGCCATGTGGCGCTCGATTCGAACGCGAAAAGACAGGCAGATGACAAAAAACTGGCAACCGCATAGCTGGCGCTCGCACGAGGCCCGCCAACTCCCGACCTATCGCGATGCCGATGCGCTGGCGGCCGCCGAGCGCGAGCTTAGCAATTATCCGCCGCTGGTCTTTGCCGGCGAGGCGCGCGACCTGACCGCCGACCTCGGCCGCGTGGCCGAGGGCAAGGCGTTCCTGCTCCAGGGCGGCGACTGCGCAGAAAGCTTTGCCGAGTTCCATCCGAACAACATCCGCGACACCTTCCGCGTGCTGCTCCAAATGGCGGTGGTACTCACCTTCGCGTCGAAAATGCCCGTGGTGAAGCTCGGCCGCATGGCGGGCCAGTTCGCCAAGCCGCGCTCGGCCGACATGGAAGACATCGGCGGCATCGAGCTGCCGAGCTATCGCGGCGACATCATCAACGACATCGCGTTCGAGGAAGCGGGCCGCGAGCCCGACCCACAGCGCATGGTCAAGGCGTATAACCAGTCGGCGGCGACGCTGAACCTGCTCCGCGCCTTTGCGAACGGCGGCTATGCGAACCTGCATCAGGTCAACGCCTGGACGCATGATTTCATGGATCGCAGCCCGTGGGCGAAGAAATATCAGGAAACCGCTGCGCGCATTTCCGAAGCGCTCGCCTTCATGGAAGCGTGCGGCGTGACGCCGGAAACGGTCCCGCAGATCAAGGGCACCAGCTTCTACACCAGCCATGAAGCGCTGCTGCTCCCCTATGAGCAGGCGCTGACGCGTCAGGACAGCCTGACCGGCGGCTGGTATGACACCTCGGGCCATTTCCTGTGGGTCGGCGACCGCACGCGTTTCGAAGGGTCGGCGCACATCGAATATCTCCGCGGTATCGGCAATCCGGTCGGCATGAAGTGCGGCCCGAGCCTTGAGCCCGATGTGCTGCTTCGCCTGCTCGACACGCTCAACCCGAACCATGTGTCGGGCCGCATGACGCTGATCACGCGCTATGGCCATGACAAGATCGAGGCGCATCTGCCCAAGCTGGTGCGCGCGGTGAAGGAATCGGGCCATCCCGTTGTCTGGTCGTGCGACCCGATGCATGGCAATGTCATCAAGACGCCGAACGGCTACAAGACCCGCCCGTTCGAGCGCATCCTCGCCGAAGTGCGCGGCTTTTTTGCCGTCCATCGCGCCGAGGGCACGCATGGCGGCGGCATCCATATCGAGATGACCGGGCAGAATGTCACCGAATGCACTGGCGGCGCGATGGACGTGACCCAGATGGATCTGGCCGACCGCTATCACACCCACTGCGATCCGCGCCTGAATGCCGGGCAGTCGCTGGAACTGGCGTTCCTGCTGGCGGAAATGCTCAATCAGGAAATGTCGGAGCGGGCGAAGCAGGCGGCGTAAAGCCAGCCTCCTCATTACGAGCGAAGCGAAGCAATCTCCAACTATCGCCCCATTCGGTCGCGCGCTGGAGATTGCCTCGTCACTTCGCTCCTCGCAATGACGAAACAGGTTTTTACTTCGCCGTCCCCGGCCAGCGCTTGGTATCGGCGAACGCCCGGCCGATCGCCACATGCAGATCGGCATCCTCGGCCGCGCCGCCGAGGGGAATCTTGTCGCTGAAATTGTCGTTCGGACCGTGATAATCGCTGCTCAAAAAGGCCTCCAGCAGCTTCATGTCCGAAAAACTGCCGCCGACCATCAGCGACGTCACGCCCTTGGCGCCGAGCGCCCAGCCGTCCTGCCGCTGGATGAAGGCGTCGGCCTCGCCATCCTCGTCGAGCTTGCGGCCGAGCTTCGTCGCCGCCTCCCGCACCACGGCGTCATAGGCTGGCTTGCCGCGCCCGATCGTCGCGACCGGCGTGCCGCGCGGTGAAATCGCGATGGTGTCCACGTTGAGCGCGACGGTGATGTCGGACAGCGGCACCACCGGATGATCGGCAAAATAATGCGCGCCGAGCAGACCCTTTTCTTCTGCCGTCGTCGCCATGAAATAAATGTCGCGGTCGGGCCGCGCACCCTTGCCCAGCCGCTTGGCGACCTCGATCAGCACCGCGATGCCGCTCGCATTGTCGACCGCGCCGTTGCAGATGCGGTCGGCCGCACCTTCGGGCGCGCAAATGCCAAGATGATCCCAATGGCCGAGGAACAGGATCGCCTTACCGTCGGGCTTGGCGCCGGGAAGTTTCGCGATCACATTGTTGCTGGCAAAGGCTCGCGTGCTCGATTTCGCGGCGATGTCGGCGGTCACCGGCAGCGCGGCGCCCTTGTAATCGGGCGATTTCGCAGCTTCGCGGAGCGCGGCGCCATCCTGCCCCGCCCGTTTGAGCAGCGCATCGGCCGCGTCGATCGACAGAAAGCCGCTGACCGGCGCGCCCGGCTTGGCGCTGGCAAGGCGCATCGACTTGGCGCCGGCGCTCTCGCGCAGCGCCGTCCAGGGCACTGCATCGGTCGCGATGACGAGCACGGCGGTTGCGCCCGCATCGGCGAGCATCTGGCGCCGCTCGCGATAGCGCGGCAGCTTGTCGCCGAACGGCGCATTGTCGAACAGCATGATCGCCAGCTTGCCCTTGACGTCGGCATTGACCTTGCCCGCACCGTCGAGGCCATAGCCGACGAAGACGGCGGGAAGGTCCGTGAGCCCGATCGACGCATCGCTGCTGCTCAGAATGATCCCGTCATCCGCCAGCGCGAAGTCGCGGCCGCCCACCTTGAACTTCGCCGTTCCTCCCAGCGCCTGTGTTTCGACGAAAGGCACCGGCTGGAGCCAGGGCGTCGTGCTGCCCGGAACCGCTTCGAGCCCGGCTTTTGCCCATTCGCCGACGATATAGGCGATCGTGCGATCCTCGCCCTCGGTCCCCGGCGCGCGTCCTTCGAACGCATCGCTCGCGAGCACCTTGATATGATCGGCAAGCTGAGCCTCGGTGATTGGCGCGTCGCTCTGGGCGGGCGCAGCCGAAGCGACGGGAGCGATGGCGATAAGGGCGACGGCCGCGACGGCGGCGTGGAAACGGGTGGTTTTCATGGCGCCGCCGCATGGCATTTCCGCCGCCGCCCGGCAAGGCGCGTTCGTCGAAAGACGAACGACGGTAAAAGCAACTCCAACTCACTCGTCATCCCGGGTGACGCCCGGCCCGCTCGATCAACGCCCGCGCCGCGGCAACATGCATATCCTCAATCATCCGCCCGTCGTGGCGCTGCGCCCCGCCCGTCGCCGCAGCGACGAGTGCCTTGGCGGCCGCGATCTCGCGTTCGGACGGGGCAAAGGCGGCGTTGCACGGGTCGACCTGCGACGGGTGGATCAGCGTCTTGCCATCAAAACCGAGCCGCCGCCCTTCGGCCGCTTCGGCCGCAAAACCCGCGGCATCGTCGATCGCATTATAGACGCCGTCAAAGCCCCACACCGCGCCCGCGCGTGCGGCGAGGACGATCGTCTGGATCGCATGGCTCATCGCGCCGCGGTCCATGCCGTCCGGCAGCTTCAGTTCGTGCGCCAGATCATTGAGCCCCGCGATCAATCCCGCCACCGCCGGATCGGCGGCGATGTCACGCGCGGCATAGATCGCCGGCGGCGTCTCGATCATCGCAAAGACAGGCAGGCCAAGCTGGCGCAGCGGATCGAGATCGGACGGGGCATCGACTTTCGGCAGCACCAGAGCGTCGAGCTTTACCCCTTCGATCGCGGAGAGGTCGGCTGCCTGTTCGGCGGTGCCCGTCGCATTCACCCGCACCGCGACGCGCTTGCCCGGAAAGCCGGCCGTCACCGCCGCGCGCATCGCCGCCCGCGCTTCGTCCTTACGGCCCTCGGGCACCGCGTCTTCGAGGTCGATGATCAGCATGTCGGCGGCAAGGCCCGCCGCCTTTTCGAGCGCGCGCGCGTTCGATCCGGGGACGTAAAGCAAGGAGCGCGGCGGATAGCCGGCGGAGCAGTCACTTGGGGTCATGCGCTTTTCTGTGGCGCAACCCGGCCATTGCCGCAATAAGGAAGCGGGTTTGCAAAGGCGCAATTTTGCATAGGGGATGATCGATGGAATTCGCACTTGCACTGGTGGTTTTGGCGCTGGTGTTCCTGCTCTGGGCGCTGACGCCCGTGAAGCAAGGCTATGCCTATACGATCGAACGCTTCGGCCGCTACACCCACACCGCGCAGCCGGGGTTGAACTTCATCATGCCGATCTTCGACCGCGTCGGTCGCAAGGTGAACATGATGGAACAGGTGCTCGATATTCCGGGCCAGGAAATCATCACCAAGGACAATGCGATGGTCGCCGTCGACGGCGTCGTCTTTTTTCAGGTGCTCGACGCCGCGAAGGCCGCCTATGAAGTCAGCGACCTGTATCTGGCGATCATGAACCTGACGACGACGAACCTGCGCACCGTGATGGGATCGATGGACCTCGACGAAACGCTGTCGAAGCGCGACCATATCAACGCCCGTCTGCTGGTCGTGGTCGACGAGGCGACCTCGCCATGGGGGGTCAAAATCACCCGCGTCGAGATCAAGGACATCCGCCCCCCCGCCGACATTTCGAACGCGATGGCGCGGCAGATGAAGGCCGAGCGCGAAAAGCGCGCCAACATTCTGGAAGCCGAGGGCATGCGCGCGTCGGAAATCCTGCGCGCCGAGGGCGAGAAGCAGGGCCAGATCCTGCAGGCCGAAGGCCGCCGCGAAGCCGCCTTCCGCGACGCCGAGGCACGCGAACGCGAGGCCGAGGCCGAAGCCAAGGCGACGCAGATGGTGTCCGACGCGATCGCGGGCGGCAACGCACAGGCGATCAATTATTTCATCGCGCAAAAATATGTCGAGGCGGTCAGCCAGTTCGCAACCAGCCCGAACAGCAAGACGATCCTGTTCCCGGTCGAGGCGACGCAGCTGATCGGCACGCTCGGCGGCATCGGCGAGCTTGCCAAGGACGCCTTCGAACGCAAGGCGGGCGCCTGACATGCCCGACTGGCTGACCAATATGGAACCGCATTGGGCGTGGCTGTCGCTCGGCGTGCTGCTCGCCGCCGCCGAGATCGTCGCGCCGGGGTTCTTCCTGATCTGGCTGGGCGCCGCCGCGATCGTCACGGGCGCTATCGCATGGATCGTCCCCCTCACCATCCCGGTCCAGCTCGGCATCTTTGCCGTGCTGTCCTTCATCGCGCTCTATGCTGCGCGCCGCTGGCTGAAATCGAACCCGATCTCCACCACCGATCCGCTCCTCAACCAGCGCGGCAGCCGCCTGATCGGTGAGGTGCTTACGGTGACCAAGGCGATCGAGGACGGCCGCGGCCGTGCTAAGGTCGGCGACGGCGAATGGCCGGTGCGCGGTCCCGATACGGCGGAGGGCAGCAAGGTGCGCGTCGTCAGCGCCGACGGCGGTGTGCTGGTGGTCGAGGCGGCCTAGCCGCCCTTCGGACGCGAATAGACCGCGACCATATGTCCCAGTGCGTCGCTTTCGCCGATGCGCCGAAAACCGAGCTTCGCCGACACGCGTTCCGATGCATCGTTACCCGGATCGATGATGCAGCGCACTTCTTTGGCGTCGAGGTTCGCGTCGGCCCAGCCGAGCGCGGCGGTCATCGCCTCGGTCGCATAGCCCGCCCCCCAATGATCGGCATCGAAAGCCCAGCCCGCCTCGGGAACGCCTTCCAGTTCGGCGATACCGCGGCCGAAATAGCTGAGCCCTCCCATGCCGACGAGCGCGTCGCTCGCCCGGTCGGCGAACACCCAATAACCGAACCCCATCACCGGCCACAGCCCGGCAGAACTCAGAAACTTGCCCCAGCTGACGTCGGGTGCGCGCGGCTCCCCCCCGATGAAGCGCGTGACGCGTTCGTCGGCCCACATTTCGATATGGACGTCCTTGTCGGACAGGCGTCCCGGACGCAGGCGCAGGCGTTCGGTCTCGATGACGGGAGGTGCTGTGAACATGGAGGAGATGTGCCGAAGGCGGCCCGGCCGGTCAATCGGGGATCAGATAATGGTCGAACAGGTCGTGCAAAACGGCGGTGCCGTCGACCTGCTGCTTCACGCGCATCACCGCGAGGGTGTCGACGCGTGCGAGCACATCCACATGGCGAAGCACGCCGTGATATTGCGGGCGGTCCTGAAAATCGTGAAACAGAAAGACGCACTCGGGTTTGCAGTGAATGATCGACTGCAACAGGCAGGCGACCCGAAATCGCCCGTCGATCAGCACCGCATCGGGGCTGCCCTGCACGCTGCGCCATATGTCGACATGATAGCGCGGCCAGTCGCGGATCCGGCTTTCGTCGGCTGGATAACCCCATTCGCCGACGGGTCCGATATCGGCATGAAAGGGAGCGAATTCGACAGTTTCGCGCGCGACGTCGGCCTGGACCTTCGCCAGCCAGGCGGGATCGCTGTCGACGCTGACGATCCGGCGCACCTGCCGCGCGGCCACCATCGTGCTGCCCCCGCAGCCGAATTCGAGCAAAGAGCCGAGCCCCGCGAGTTGCAATTCGAACTGCGTGACTTCGGCCGCGGTCATCTGTGGTTGCATGGTCCCCTCCACCGATGAGGGGATATGGGACAAGGATCGCGGCGTCCAGCCCGCTATTGGCCCCGCAATTGCGAGGAAAAAGGATCAGGCCGCAGCCGCCACCAGTTCGGGGTTCGACGAATGCGCCGGCATAATCGCATCGGCATAGTCGCTCTCATATTTCTTGATCAGCGCACGGTCGTCGTGGTTCCACGGATGGAAACCCGGCATGAAATAGGAAAGCCAGGGCAGGAAGCTCTTGCGGAGCACGCCGGGCGTACCGAGCAGATACCACCAGATGCGCGCGGTGACGCGCCAGCCGGTCAGGCCGTCCTGCTTCAGCAGCGCCTTCATGCCCTTCACGCGCTTCGGCCAGAACCGCGTGGTGACGAGGATCATCATCAGCGACTTGGCGCGCCAGCGCCGGAAGCGGCTCCAGTCCTTCGTCGCGTGGAGCCAGGTGTCGTAAGCGACGCCCTTATGCTCGATTTCCTCGACCGCGTGCCATTTCCAGAGGGCAGCCCATTCGGGCTCGGCGCCGGCGTACATGCTCTCGTCGCGCAGCATTACGGCGGCCATCATCGCAGTATAATGTTCGAGCGCAATCGTGGCCATCAGATTGACGATCTGCGGGCGCGTCTTGATGAGGTCCAGCACCTGGTTCACATCGGCTTCGAGTTCGGACAGGTCGTAACCCGCTTCGGCGGCCTTCTTGTTGAACACGACATGCTCGCGGCTGTGAATCACTTCCTGCTGGGTGAAGGCGCGGATTTCGCGCGCCAGCTTGTCGGGAACGCCGTCGCGGTGCGCCTTCACCGCCTCGATGAACATCGCCTCGCCGCGCGGGAAGGTAACCGACAGCGCGGTATGGAAGGCCGAGGCGATCGGATCGCCGTTCAGCCACCAGCGACCCTGCCGGTCATCGCGGCCGAAGCGCATGTCGCGCGGGGTAATGGACAGATCGGCGGGGGTCGGCGACTGGGAAAGGCTGGACATATGGCTCATACCGTCGAAAAGGGTTATTGGGCCAGAAAATAGGGTTTACTTACATATATGTCAATAGTGAAAAAGCGTCTGAGTCCCGAGGAAAGCCGTTCGGCGGCACTCGAGGCCGCGCGCCTGATTTTGGTCGAAATGGGACCCGCAGCGGTGACGCTGAAAGCCGTGGCGGCGCGCATCGACCGCACCCATGCGAACCTGCTCCACCATTTCGGCAGCGCCGCGGGGCTGCAAAAGGCACTCGCCGCCTATCAGGCCGAAACCGTGTGCGCGACGATCGGCAGGAAAATGGCCGAATCGCCGCCGGGCGAACGCAATGTGCGCGAAATCGTCGACCTCGCCTTCGACGCCTTTAACGAAGGCGGCGCGGGCGCGCTCGCGACATGGATGGCGGCGACGGGCAATGACGATGCGCTCGACCCGATCGTCGATGCGATCCATCGGTTGATCGACGGCATGGCCCCCGACGCGCATGAAAAGCGCCTGATGCACGAAGATACGCTCGCGCTGGTGCTGATGGCGCTTGGCGATGCGCAGCTCGGCGGCCCGATGGCCGAGGCACTCGACCTGCCGCGCGACACGTCGCGCGTGCTGGCCACCGAGCTGATCACCGGGCGGATCGCGAAATTCTGGGCCGAGCAAGGCGGCAAGGCGCAAGGCTAGGGGCTGGTAATTTTGTTACGCTGGCGCTAGGGGGCACGCCAATCCCCTCATTCCGTTCGCATCGAGCCCTTCGACTGCCTTTGCAGGCGCTCAGGATAAACGGAGTCGAGATGCCCATCGGCCTGGCGCCATGCGATGGGTGTCTCGACTTCGCTCGACACGAACGGAGCTTGATATGTAATCAAGTTTACGCCCTATAAGGCCCCGCCATGCATTTCCTCGACCAAGCCAAGATCTTCATCAAGTCCGGTGACGGCGGCCCCGGCGCCGTCAGCTTCCGGCGCGAGAAATATGTCGAATATGGCGGCCCCGACGGCGGCAATGGCGGCAAGGGCGGCGACCTGATCTTCGAAGCCGTGGCCGGGCTCAATACGTTGATCGACTTTCGCTACACCCAGCATTTCAAGGCGAAGCGCGGCACGCCGGGCGCCGGCCGCGATCGCACCGGCGCCGGCGGCCCCGATCTCGTCATCCAGGTCCCGATCGGCACCCAGATCCTCGCCGACGACGAGGATCGCAGCGTGCTTGCCGACCTGACGAGGGAAGGCGAACAGATCGTCTTCCTGCGCGGCGGCGACGGCGGCCGCGGCAATGCCAGTTACAAGACATCGACCAACCGCGCGCCGCGCCAGCACGGCCCGGGCTGGCCGGGCGAGGAAATGTGGGTGTGGCTGCGGCTGAAGCTGCTCGCCGACGCCGGCCTCGTCGGCCTGCCCAATGCGGGCAAGTCGACCTTCATCAACGGCGTCACCAATGCGCAAGCCAAGGTCGGCGCCTATGCCTTCACCACGCTGCGCCCGCAGCTTGGCGTTGTCAGCCACAAGGGGCATGAATTCGTCGTCGCCGACATTCCGGGCTTGATCGAGGGCGCCGCCGAAGGCGCCGGGGTCGGGGACCGCTTTCTTGGCCATATCGAGCGTTGCCGCGTGCTGCTCCACCTCGTCGACGCAAATGACGAAGATGTCGCGACCAGCTATCATATCGTCCGCGATGAACTCGAGGCCTATGGCGCCGACCTCGTCGACAAGCCGGTGATCGTCGCGCTGAACAAGATCGACACGCTCGACGATGAACTGATCGCGGCGTTGTCGGCCGAACTCGCCGAAGCAAGCGGTCATCCCGTGATGGCGCTGTCGGGCGCAAGCGGCGCCGGTGTGCCGGCGGTGCTCGACAAGCTGCTCGAGATCATCGGCCCCGAAAAGCGCAAGGCGGCTTCGGGCGGCGAAGACGGCGAAGGCGATGAAGCGGCCGACTGGTCGCCGATCTAGGAACGAAAGCGCCGCGCGGGCGCTTTATCCGGGAACAACAAGGAATTACAGATGGCCCATCGCCGAAACGCTCTCAGCCTGCTCGTCTACGCGTCCCCTTTCCTCGTTCTGACTTCGATTCCCGCTCAATCGCAAGAGGTCGATAGCGGCGGCGAAAAGCGCACGCGCGTGATCCTCGGCCCTCAGCTGTCGCCCTCCTGGCCGGGCGCCGACAAATATAGCGTCGGCCCCTATGTCGACGTATCGCGCACGCGCGACGGCGAATTTGCGTTCGAGGCCCCCGATGAAAGCTTCGGCTCGCCGCTGATCCGTTCGGGGAATTTCGCATTTGGCCCCGCCCTTGGCTTCATCGGCAAACGCAAGGCGTCCGATATCGGCGCCGACCTGCCCAAGGTCGGCTTGTCGATCGAGGCCGGCGCCTTCGGGCAGGTCCATCTGACCCCCGAACTTCGCCTCCGCCTCGAAGGCCGCAAGGGGCTGAGCGGTCACAAGGGCTGGACCGGCGAAATCAGCGCCGACTATGTCGCGCGGCAGGGCGACGACTGGCTCTTTTCGATCGGCCCGCGCGTGACGCTGGGCGACGCGAAATACACCCGCGCCTATTTCGGCGTGACGCCGGCCGCCGCGACGACGTCGGGCCTGCCCGCTTATGATCCGGGCGGCGGCATCCAGTCGCTCGGTATGACGGCGGGTTATCACCGCATGCTCGGCAAGCGCTGGGGCATCGCGGTTTATGGCCGGTACGACCGGCTTGTCGGCGATGCGGCGGACTCGCCAGTGACGCGCGAACTCGGATCGCGAAGCCAGCCGTCAGGCGGCATCGCGCTGAGCTATACGTTCGGCGGCTCGCGCTGACGTAATAGCATTGGCGTGACGGCGCCCGCACGCTATCGGCGGCGGATGTTGTTCGAACCTGCCTCCTGCCCTCGGCTGATCGTCAAGATCGGATCGGCTTTGCTCGTCGATCCCGATGGCGCGGTGCGGCGCGACTGGCTTGTCGGCATCGCCGCCGACATCGCCGAACGGACGCGCGCGGGCCAGCAGGTCGCGGTGGTGTCGTCGGGCGCGATTGCGCTGGGCGCGCGGCGGCTGGGGCTCGCCAAGGGTGGACGCGGAACGCTGGAAGATGCGCAGGCCGCTGCCGCGACCGGGCAGATCGTGCTGAGCCAGGTGTGGGCCGAGGTGCTTGGCGCCGAAGGGCTGACCGCGGCGCAGATGCTCGTAACGCTGGGCGATCTTGAACATCGCCGCCGCTATCTCAACGCTGCGGCGACGCTCGACCGGCTGCTCAGCCTCGGCGTCGTGCCGATCATCAACGAGAATGACAGCGTCGCGACCGAGGAAATCCGCTTCGGCGACAACGACCGCCTCGCCGCGCGCGTCGCGCAGGCGGCGGTGGCCGGGGGCGTCATCCTCCTGTCCGACATCGACGGCCTCTACGACCGCAATCCGGCGCAAGAAGGCGCCGTCCATATCGCGCGCGTCGAGCGCATCGACGCGGCCATCGAGGCGATGGCTGATACCGGCTCCGCCTCGGGCATGGGGTCGGGCGGCATGGTGTCGAAGATCGCCGCGGCGCGCATCGCGAATGCCGCGGGCGCGCATCTCGCGATCGCATCGGGGCGGATCGACCGCCCGCTGTCGACCGCGGCGCGGCATACATTGTTCGCCGCCGAAAAGGGCGCGAGCGCCCGCAAGGCCTGGCTCGCGGGCGGATTGACCGCGAAGGGCCGGATCGAGATCGACGCGGGTGCGGCCCGGGCGCTGCAGGGCGGCGCGAGCCTGCTTGCCGCGGGCGTGACCGCGGTCAGCGGCAGTTTCGCGCGCGGCGACATTCTCGACATTATCGGCCCCGACGGACGCGTCGTCGCCCGCGGCCTGTCCGAATATCCCGGTGCCGACGCCGCCAGCATCGTCGGTCTTGGCCGCGATGCGCAGGAAGCCGCGCTTGGCTATGCGCCGCGCAGCGCGATGGTCCACCGCGACCATATGGTCCTGCTATGAAACCCATGCTCGCGATGACCGGCGCGACCGGCTTCGTGGGCGGCGCGACAATGCGCCATGCCGTCGCGGCCGGATGGCATGTCCGCGCCCTCGCCCGCCGGCCGCAGCCCGAACGCGAGGGCGTGACATGGATCGCGGGCGCGCTCGACGACACCGATAGCCTCGCCGAAATGGCGGCGGGCGCCGACGTTGTCATGCACATCGCGGGCGTGGTCAACGTGCCCACCCGCGCGGCCTTCGAGGCGGGCAACGCGGCCGCCACCGCCAATGTCGTCGAGGCCGCGCGCGGTGCGGGCGTGATGCGCTTTGTCCATGTGTCGTCGCTCGCGGCGCGCGAACCCACCATCTCCAACTATGGCTGGTCGAAGGAGCGCGCCGAAGCCATCGTTCGGGGCAGCGGGCTGGACTGGACGATCGTCCGCCCGCCCGCGGTGTTCGGCCCCGGCGATACCGAGATGCTCGACCTTTTCCGCATGGCGCGGCGCGGTATCGCGCTGGTGCCGCACGGGCGCATGTCGGCGATCTATGTCGACGAACTTGCCCGGCTGCTCATCGCGCTTGCCGCCGACCACGGTGCGAGCATCGGCCAGATTTACGAACCCGACGACGGGACGCCTACCGGCTGGTCGCACCGCAGTTTCGCGCGCGCCGTTGCGCGCGCCGTCGGGCGGCAGCGCCTCTCGACGCTAGCGACGCCGGCCTTGCTGCTCAAAGCGGGTGGGCGGATCGACAAATTCTTCCGCCGCAACCGCGCCAAGCTGACCCCCGACCGCGCGCGCTATATTGCGCATCCCGACTGGGTCGCGACCGAAGGCGCGTGCCCGCCCGCGGACCTCTGGCGTCCCGAGCGGGGCACCGACGACGCGCTCGCCGAAACGGTGCGCTGGTATCGCAAAGAGGGCTGGCTCTGACGTCGCCGGTATGGCTGCGCCGCCCGCCCGTCGAAGCGTGCATTGCCAAGGGCGAGGCGCATCCCTAGGTTTGCGGCTATGACCGATAGCACCGCAAACACGCCCAACGATCCCGCCGGCCCCTGGGCCATTCCCGTCCGTCGGCCGCTGCCCGGCGAGGACAAGCCGAAATCGACGACCAGCTTTCCGCGCAAGGTCTGGAACCTGCTCGTCGGGATCAAGGATGCCCTCGCGCTGATCTTCCTGCTGCTGTTTTTCGTCGCGCTGTTCGGCCTGCTCGCCGGGCGCCCCAATGCCGGGCTGCCGGTCAGCGAGGGCGCGCTGCTCATCGAATTCGACGGCATCGTCAGCGAACAACCGTCGGAGGTCGATCCGCTTGCCGCGCTGTCGGGCGGCGGACAGCTCAAGGAAATCCGCGTCCGCGACGTCGTCCATGCATTGGAAGTCGCCGCCGACGACAAGCGCGTGACCTCGGTCGTGCTCGACCTCGACCGTTTCCTCGGCGGTGGGCAGGTCTCGCTCGCCGAAATCGGCGCCGCAGTCGACAAGGTGCGCGCGAAGAAAAAGCCGGTGCTCTCATTCGCCACCGCCTATACCACCGACAGCTATCAGGTCGCGTCGCACGCGAGCGAAATCTGGGCCGACAGCATCGGCGGCGTCGCGATCGCGGGACCGGGCGGGTCGCGCCTCTATTATAAGGGGTTGATGGACCGGCTTGGCGTCACGGCAAATATCTATCGCGTCGGCACCTTCAAAAGCGCGGTCGAACCCTATCTGCGCAACGACCAGTCGCCCGAGGCGAAGGAAGCCGACCTCGCTTATGCGAGCGTGCTGTGGGAAAACTGGCTGAGCGACGTCAAGAAAGCACGTCCTGCGGCCAAGATGGACGCCTTCATCGCCGACACCGCAGGCGCCGTGAAGGCGGCGGGCAACGATCTGTCCAAGGCGTCGGTCGACGCGGGTCTGGTCGACAAAGTCGGCAGCCGCATGGCGTTCAGCCGCCGCGTTGCCGAGATCAGCGGCACTGCCGACGACAGCAAGCCATGGGAATATAATGCGATCCCGCTCGAAAACTGGGTTGCCGCGAATCCGCCCGCAACATCGGGCAGCCCGATTGCGGTTATCCCTATCGTCGGCGAAATCGTCGATGGCGAGGCGCCGAACGGGGTCGCGGGCGGCGAAACCGTTGCGCAGCATATCCTCGACGCCGCCGCCGACAGCAGTATCAAGGCGATTGTCCTGCGCGTCGATTCGCCCGGCGGGTCGGTGCTGGCGTCGGAGGAAATCCGCCAGGCGCTGCTCGCCGCGAAAGCGAAGAAGCTGCCGATCGTCGTGTCGATGGCGAATGTCGCAGCGTCGGGCGGCTATTGGGTTTCGACCCCCGCCGACCGCATCTTTGCCGAGCCCGAGACGATCACCGGATCGATCGGCGTTTTCGGCATCCTGCCCAGCTTCGATCAGGCGCTCGCCAAGATCGGGGTCAATGCCGACGGCATCGCGACGACGCCCTTGTCGGGCCAGCCCGATGTTTTCGGCGGCGTGAACGACGAGTTCAACGCGCTGGCTCAGGCGAGCGTCGAAGATATTTATGGCCGCTTCACCAGCCTTGTCGCCAAGAGCCGCAAGCAGCCGATCGAGAAGATCCGCACGATCGCCGAAGGGCGTGTGTGGGCCGGCGGCACCGCGCGCCAGATCGGCCTGATCGACCAGTTCGGCGGCCTGCCCGATGCCCTCGCTGCCGCCGCGAAGCTCGCCAAGATCGATGGCGATTTCCATGCGAAATATTTCGAGGACGAGCCGAGCGAATTTTCTAAGATGCTTGCGAGCTGGTCGGGTGCCGAGGAAGATACTGCGGCCCTCCCGCGAGGCTGGTTCGGCATTGCGGCGATGAACCGCCAGCTCACCGAACGGCGGCTGGTGCAGGACCTTAGGACGCTGACGCAGGCGGGATCGGTGCAGGCCTCGTGCCTCGACTGCCGCGCCTATCTGCCTGCCGTTCCGCGGCCGGGTCAGGTCGAAGCGAAGGGCTTTTTTGGGGCGCTGGCGCTGCTGCTGAAATAGGCCACCCTCCCGCTTGCGGGAGGGGAGCGATCAGGCCGCAACGGCAACCTCTTTCGCATGCTCGGCAATCGCGTCGGCCAGCGTGTCGACCAGCGCGAGCGGCAGATCGTGCCCCATGCCGGGGATCGTCAGCAACCGCGCGCCCGCGATATTCTCCGCCGTGTCGCGCCCGCCGGGCAGCGGCACGAGCGGGTCGTCCTCGCCATGGATCACCAGCGTCGGCGCCTTGATGTCCTTCAGCATCGCGCGCCGGTCGCCATCGGCAACGATCGCCGCCATCTGCCGCGCGACGCCCTGCGGATACCAGCCGCGTTCGAAATCGATGCGGACGCGGCGCTGCAACCGCTCCTCCGCCGCCGGATAGCCGGGGCTGCCGATCACGCGCGCGGCATTGACTGAGTAGGCGATCAGCGCCTCCTTATCCCCATTCATCGGACGGTTGGCGAGCACGCGCATTGCCGCCTTATCGGCGCGCGGCAGGCGGCGGTTGCCCGTCGTCGACATCACGGAGGTCAGCGACAGCACGCGCTCCGGATAGCGCGCCGCGATGTGCTGCGAAATCATGCCGCCCATCGACACGCCGACGACATGCGCGCGGTCGATCCCCAGATGGTCGAGCAGGCCGATACCATCGGCCGCCATGTCGGCGAGCGTATAGGCCGGTCGCACCGGCAATCCGATCACCGACTTGACGATCATCCATTTGACGTTCGGCACCCCCGCCGCCTCGAAGCGCGTCGACAGGCCGACATCGCGATTGTCGTAGCGGATGGTGCGGAAACCGCGCTCGTTCAACGCGTCGACGAATTCGTCGGGCCACAGCGTCAATTGGCCGCCGAGCCCCATGACCAGCAAAATGACTGGCGCGCCCTTTGGCCCCTTGTCCTCATAGGTGATGCTGATGCCGTTCACGGCCGCCTGTTCTGCCTGCATGAAAATCCTTTGGTTCGAAGAGCCTAGCTCGCCGTCGCGGGTTTGTAGTTGGCTGCGTTGGAGGTGAATTCGGCGCGGCCATATTCGGCGAGCTGGCGCTCGATCCGGAGGACGAGGCGGCGGTCGGCAAGATGGCGGATGACGGGCAAGCGCGATGCGACGCGGTAGGCCGCCATGCGCCCCGCGATGCCGAGCATCGTTGCGCCATAGATGAGGTGGTCGCGGCGGCGCACCGGCACGCCGACGTTGGCGGCCCTCTCCTCGTCACCAGTGAGAAACGCCTTTACGAAGAAGACGCGGCTGACCGAATATTCGAGGCGGCGCTTGACCTGCCCCTTGGGCGAACGATCCTTCGACAGTTCGGCGTCCATCGTGGCGCGGAGCAATCCGCCGCAAACCTGGTCGTCATATTCATAGCGGAGCGTCGCGCTGCGCGTACGCCAGATGCGGACGATCTCCTGCGGCGTGTCGGCGAGCAGATCCTCGGGCAGCCCAAGCAGGTAGCAGCGATAACGCGCCAGCTCGACGCGCGCGCGTTCGAGCCGGGTGAAGCGCGTGCGTCCCTTCGCCAGCACCTCCTGCGACAGGAAATAAACCGGGATCAGCCCCGCAGGCATCTGGTCGAGCTGGGGGATCGGCATGCCATAGGTCTCCGCGTCCCACATGCCCGGCCGCGACAGCACATTGACGCGCACCATCGAGTGCATCAGCCGCACCATCGCCGCGGCCTTGAACCCCGGCCCGAAGCGATCGAGCGCGCCGGGCAGCGCGGTGGTGGCAAAAAAAGTCGCGGTTTCCTTGACCCGCCGCGCTGCGGTCGCCTGCCCCAGCGTGCCGGTGAGTGCCATCGGCAGCGCCGAATATTTGTTGAGAAAGGTCGCGATGAATGCGCCGCGGATCAGGAAGGGCGACAGATTCGCTGTGGCGTTGCGCTCATAGGCCGCGCCCTCTTCGACCAGCGTCATGTCGAGCCACTCGGGCTTCTGCTCCATCTCATGGATCAGCGCCGCGAGTTCGGGCGGTGCGTCCGCGACCGCGTCCATCCCCTTGTCGCACGCCTCGACCAGCATCGCGACCGTCTGCTGGAAACCGAGCCGCGGCATCAGCGCGGCATAGGCATCGCCCGTCCGGTCGCCGAGCATCGTATATTCGCGTATCCGGCCGAGCAGGTCAGGATCGTCCAGATAGGCCGCGCGGTCGATGCTTCGGACGCGACTGAGCTCGCTGATGGCATCGGCCTCGGGCGCCCAGCGTTCGGGCGCCGTGTCGAAATCGAAGCGACCGAACAGATCGGGCAAGGCGTGCGCCTGATCGCGCACCCGCTGGGCCACGGTGCTGACATCATTGTTCATAATGCGAAACTGACAGAGTTTCGCGATTTGGCAAGCCTATTGCCCGCGATAGGTCGGCAGCGCGAGCGACCAGTGGATCGCCGCGCCGCGCAAGGCGAAACCCGCGGCCGCGCCGACGACCGCCGCGACCGGCGTGCCGGTGCCCAGCCATTGCAACAGCAGGAACAGGCCCGAGGCGAGCGCGGCCGCGGTCACATAGACTTCGGGCCGCATGATGATCGACGGCACCCCGGCGAGGATGTCGCGGATCGTGCCGCCGACGCAGCCGGTGATCACCCCCATCATCAGCGCGGGAACCGGCGGCACACCCCACGCCAGCGCCTTTGCCGTGCCGAACACGGCGTAGGCGGCCAGCCCCACCGCGTCGGCCCATTCGAGCAACTGCCCTTTCCACCAGCGTTCGGGGGTCATCCAGACGATCAGCGCGATCGCGATGCACACCGCGGCGATCGCCCCATCCTGCACCCAAAAGACCGGCGCGCCGATCAGCAGGTCGCGCACGCTGCCGCCGCCGACCCCGGTAACCAGCGCAAAAAAGGCGGCGGTCACCAGCGTCTGGCGCATCCGGACCGCCATCAAAGCGCCCGACAACGCAAAGACGCCGATGCCGATCAGGTCGAGTAGCCGGACGATCAGCGCATTGTCGATGTCGAACAACGCCGTCGCCCTCGTATCAAACGTGGATCGGCTTGCCCGTCACCGCCATTGCGGCTTCCTTGATCGCCTCGCTGTGCGTCGGATGCGCGTGGCAGGTGTAGGCGATGTCTTCGGACGTCGCGCCGAATTCCATCGCCTGCGCGGCCTGCGCGATCATCGTGCCGGCAACGCTCGCGATGCACCATACGCCGAGCACGCGGTCGCTCTTGGCGTCGGCGATGACCTTCACGAAACCGTCGGGCTCGTGGTTGGTCTTGGCGCGGCTGTTCGCGAGCATCGGGAATTTGCCGACCTTGACCTCACCCTTTTCCTTCGCCTGCTCTTCGGTCAGGCCGACCCCGGCGATCTCGGGCCAAGTATAGACGACCGACGGGATGACGTCGTGGTTCACGATGCCAGTCAGTCCGGCGATATTCTCGGCGCAGGCGATGCCTTCGTCCTCGGCCTTGTGCGCGAGCATCGGGCCAGGGACGACGTCGCCGATCGCCCAGATTCCGGGAACCTGCGTGCTGAAATCATGGTCGGTTTCGATCTGCCCGCGCTGATTGACCGCGAGGCCCGCCTTGTCGAGCGCGAGGCCGTCGGTGTTCGGACGCCGCCCGATCGACACCAGCACGACATCGGCTTCAAGCGTTTCCGCCTCGCCGCCGGCGGCGGGTTCGAGCGTCAGGACCGCCTTCTTGCCCTTGACTTCGGCCTTGGTGACCTTGGTCTTGAGCTTGAATTCTATGCCCTGCTTCTTGAAGATCTTGTTCGCTTCCTTGCGAACGTCGCCGTCCATACCGGGCAGGATCTGGTCGAGGAATTCGACGCAGGTGACTTTCGCGCCCAGACGGCGCCACACGCTGCCAAGCTCGAGCCCGATGACGCCGCCGCCGATGACGACCATATGATCGGGCACCTTGGCGAGTTCGAGCGCGCCGGTCGAATCGACGATCATCTGCTTGTCGTTATCGACGTCAACGCCGGGGAGCGGGGTAACCGACGAGCCCGTCGCGATGATGATATTCTTGGCGCGATAGGTCTTGCCCGCGACCTCAACGCTGTCCTTCGAGGTGAATTGCGCATAGCCCTTCAGCCAGTCGACCTTGTTCTTCTTGAACAGGAATTCGATCCCGCCGGTCAGCCCCTTGACCGCGTCAATGCGCTGGCCGTGCATCGTCGGCAGGTCGAGCTCGGGCTTCACCTTGATGCCCATCTTCGCCATCGAGCCGTTGGCGGCCGCATCGAAATATTCCGACGCGTGCAGCATCGCCTTCGACGGGATGCAGCCGACGTTGAGGCAGGTCCCGCCCAGCGTCTCGCGCCCTTCGGCGCATGCAGTCTTGAGGCCGAGCTGCGCGGCGCGGATCGCCGCGACATAACCGCCGGGGCCGGCACCGATGACAAGCACGTCGTAATCATAATCAGCCATTTATCGTTCCTTTACCCCTGGGGGACGGGGGAGAATTCTTAGAGATCGATCAGCAGACGCGTCGGATCCTCGATCGCTTCCTTGATCGTCTTGAGGAAGGTCACCGCCTCGCGCCCGTCGATCAGGCGGTGGTCATAGCTCATCGCGAGATACATCATCGGACGGATCACGATCTCGCCATTACGGACGACCGGGCGATCCTCGATGCGGTGGAGGCCGAGCACCGCCGACTGCGGCGGGTTGATGATCGGAGTCGACATCAGGCCGCCGAACACGCCGCCATTCGAGATGGTGAAGGTGCCGCCGGTCATGTCGTCGATCGTCAGCGTGCCATCCTTGGCGCGCTTGCCGAGGTCGGCGATCGCCTTTTCGATATCGGCGAACGAGAGGCTGTCGGCATTGCGCACGACGGGCACGACCAGGCCGTTCGGCGCGCTGACCGCGACCGACACGTCGAGATAGTCGTGATAGACGATCTCGTCGCCATCGATGCGCGCGTTGACCGCCGGAATGTCATGCGCGGCGAGCGCGACCGCCTTGGTGAAGAAGCTCATGAAGCCGAGGCGCACGCCATGCTTCTTTTCGAAGCTTTCGCGATATTTGTCGCGCGTTGCCATCACCGCCGACATGTCGACGTCGTTGAACGTCGTCAGCATCGCTGCCGTATCCTGCGCGGCCTTCAGCCGCTTGGCGATCGTCTGACGCATGCGCGTCATCTTGACGCGCTCTTCGTGGCGGCCGGGCACTCCGCTCGCGACGACGGGCGCCGCAGCAACAGGAGCGGCAGCCGGAGCGGCAGCCGGCGCGTTGTTCGCAGCGGCGAGCACATCTTCCTTGGTCAGGCGGCCGTCCTTGCCGCTGCCCTGGATCTTCGTCGGGTCGACGCCATGTTCGAGCACGAGGCGGCGGACGGCGGGCGACATGGTGGTGACGGTGTCGACGCCCTCCCCGGCCGGTGCTGCGGTCGCGGCAGGAGCCGGCGCAGCGGCTTCGGCCTTGGCAGGCGCCGGGGCAGCGGCGGCGGGCGCCGGAGCGGCGGCAGCGCCGCCAGCTTCGATCGTCGCGATTGCCGCGCCGACATTGACCGTGTCGCCGACCGCGGCGAGCTGCTGGCCCATCACGCCCGCGACAGGCGACGGCACTTCGACCGCAACCTTGTCGGTTTCGAGGCTCGCAATGGGCTCATCGAGCGCAACGGCTTCGCCGGGCTTTTTCAGCCATTCGCCGATCGTCGCTTCGGTAACGCTTTCGCCCAGCGTGGGGACTTTCACTTCGGTGCTCATAGGTGCAGTTCCTTGGGGATTAGGCTCTGGGCTCAGGCTTTGTTCTTGGTACGGCGGATTTCGGCGCGAACCGACAGGCCGAGCGCGTCGGCGACAAGCGCCGACTGTTCGGTCTGGTGGCGGCTCATCAGGCCCGTCGCGGGCGAGGCGGCGGCGGCGCGGCCAGCATAGCGCGGACGCATGCCCTTGTGACCCGCTTCGCCAAGCGCCTCTTCGATCAGTTCGTTGACGAAGAACCAGGCGCCATTGTTGCGCGGTTCTTCCTGCGCCCACACCACCTCTTCGAGGTTCGGCATCCGCTTCAGACGAACCGCGAGCGGCTCACCCGGGAAGGGGTAGATCTGTTCGATCCGGATGACCGTCGTGTCGGTCAGCCCCGCGGCATCGCGTGCTTCCATCAGGTCGTAGCCGACCTTGCCCGAACAGAGGACGACGCGCTTGACGTCCTTGTCGGCTAGCGCGGTGCGATCCGACATGATCCGGCGAAAATGCGCGTCGCCGATGAAATCCGACCGCTGCGAGACAGCGAGCTTGTGGCGGAGCAGCGACTTGGGCGTCATGATGACCAGCGGCTTGCGGAACGGACGCAGCATCTGGCGGCGCAGGACATGGAAATAGTTCGACGGGGTCGATATATTGCACACTTGGATATTGTCGCCCGCGCAAAGCTGAAGGAAACGTTCGAGACGCGCCGAGCTATGTTCCGGCCCCTGTCCTTCATAGCCATGCGGCAGCAACAGCACGAGGCCGTTGGCGCGCAGCCATTTGGCCTCGCCCGACGCGATGAACTGGTCGATCATGATCTGCGCGCCGTTGGCGAAGTCGCCGAACTGCGCTTCCCAGAGGACGAGGCTCTTCGGGTCGGCCATCGCATAGCCATATTCGAACCCGAGCACGCCATATTCGGACAGCGGGCTGTCGAGCACCTCGAACCGGCCGTGCGGCACGGTGGTCAGCGGGATATATTTATTCTCGGTCTTCTGGTCGACCCAGACCGCATGGCGCTGGCTGAAAGTGCCGCGACCCGAATCCTGACCCGACAGGCGGACCTGATAGCCTTCGCTGAGCAACGTCCCGAAAGCGAGGCTTTCGGCGGTCGCCCAGTCAAACACTTCGCCGTCGCTTTTGTCGGCGAACATCGCGCCGCGTGCGTCGATCACGCGGCGAAGCGTCTTGTGGACTTCAACATCATCGGGGATCGTCGTCAGCGTGCGCCCGATCGAATCGAACAATTTGTCCGAGACGCCCGTCGCGATGTTGCGGCGGGCATTTTCGGGATCGGCTGGGGCGTGCAGCCCCGACCAGCGGCCTGCGAACCAGTCGGCCTTGTTCGGCTTGTAGCTCTTTGCCGATTCGAAATCCTCTTCGAGCCGCGCCACAAATTCGGCGCGCCGTGCATCGGCCCAGCCCGCGTCGATCGCGCCTTCGGCCTCGAGCTTCGCGGCGCAGAGCTGCGATACCGGCGGATGCTGGCGAATGACGGCGTACATCAAAGGCTGGGTGAACGAAGGCTCGTCGCCTTCATTATGGCCAAAGCGGCGATAGCACCACATGTCGATGACGACGTCGCGCTTGAACTGCTGGCGGAAATCGATCGCGAGCTTGCACGCAAAGGTCACGGCTTCCGGATCGTCGCCGTTGACGTGTAGGATCGGCGCCATCACGCCCTTCGCCACATCCGACGGATAGGGCGACGAACGCGCGAATTGCGGGCTGGTCGTGAAGCCGATCTGGTTATTAACGATGAAGTGGATGCAGCCGCCGGTGTTGTATCCGCGGATGCCCGAGAAGCCGAGGCATTCCCAGACGATCCCCTGCCCGGCGAACGCCGCGTCGCCGTGGATCAGCACGGGCAGGACTTGTTCATGCTTGTCGAGGTCGTCGCGCACCACCTGCTGTGCGCGAACCTTGCCGAGAACGACCGGATCGGCGGCTTCGAGGTGCGAAGGGTTGGGAACGAGCGACATATGCACCGATGCACCGCCGAATTCGCGGTCGGTCGAGGTGCCGAGGTGATATTTGACGTCGCCCGAACCGCCGACATCGTCGGGATTTGCGCTGCCACCTGAAAATTCGTGGAAGATCACCTTGTACGGCTTCGCCATCACGTTCGCGAGCATGTTGAGCCGCCCGCGGTGCGCCATGCCATAGACGATCTCGCGCACGCCATATTGGCCGCCATATTTGATGATGGCTTCCATGGCCGGGATCATGCTCTCGCCGCCGTCGAGCCCGAAACGCTTGGTGCCGACATATTTGCGCGCGAGGAATTTCTCCCACTCTTCGGCTTGGATCACCTTGCTCAGGATGGCGCGTTTGCCCTCGACCGAGAATTCGATGATCTTGTCGGCGCCTTCCATGCGCTCCTGAAGGAACTGGCGCTCCTTCAAATCGGCGATGTGCATATATTCAAGGCCGACATTACCGCAGTAATTGGCGCGCAGGATCGCCACGATCTCGCGAACACTTGCGCGCTCAAGGCCGAGCGTCCCGCCGAGCCAGACCGGCCGGTCGAGGTCGGCGCCGACGAAGCCGTGATATTCCGGCGTCAAATCCGCGGGCAGTTCACGCTGGCTGAGACCGAGCGGATCGAGGTTGGCAGCGAGATGCCCGCGCACGCGATAGGTGCGGATCAGCATCATCGCGCGGATCGAATCGTCCGCGGCGCGCTCGACTTCGGCGTTCGACAGCGGAGCGCCCGCCTTGGCGGCGGCGGCCTTTACCGCGACCTGCATCTGCTGCGGGTCGAGCGCCGCGGTCAGGTCGTCGCTATCGATCTGCGGCCAGTTCTTCGGCGCCCAGCTCGGGCCGGCCTGCGGCTCGTCGATGTCGAAGCTTTGTCGTTCGAGGTTCATAATCTTAAACTCGCAGTGCCCCTGCGAAGGCAGGGGCCCATCTCCTGGGGCCTAAACATGGTGCCGACGGAGCAGATTTTCATCAGCCCTGAATCTCGAACCACAAATCCCGCCAATCGGGATTTGTTTCCTCGATCATCCGCACCTTCCAACTTCGTTTCCATCGCTTGATCTGCAGTTCGCGTCTTCGCGCTTCTTGCAAATCTTCATGCGCTTCAAACCACACCAGCTGTTTGCAGTCGTGGGTCTTTGTAAAACCGTCGATCAAACCTTCGCGATGCTGATAAATGCGTTGCATCAGCTTCGATGATGATCCCGTATAAATGGCCCCGTTCTTACGGTTGACCATGATGTAGACCGCGCCGCTCTTCATGACTCACCGCATCGGGTGATGGGCCCCTGCCTTCGCAGGGGCACGGCCACGAAAGAGCGGCGTTGGGGTCAGACGCGTTCCTTCAGCACTTCGGCGAGGGTCGAGCCGAGTTCCGACGGGCTCGCCGACACCTTGATGCCCGCGGCTTCCATCGCCGCGATCTTGCTTTCGGCGTCGCCCTTGCCGCCCGAGACGATCGCGCCGGCATGGCCCATGCGGCGGCCCGGAGGCGCGGTGCGGCCCGCGATGAAGCCCGCCATCGGCTTCTTGCGGCCGCGCTTCGCTTCGTCGATCAGGAATTGCGCTGCCTGTTCTTCGGCGTCGCCGCCGATTTCGCCGATCATGATGATCGATTTGGTCGCCTCGTCGGCGAGGAAGAGTTCGAGCACGTCAATGAAGTTGGTGCCGTTGACCGGGTCGCCGCCGATGCCGACCGCGGTCGTCTGGCCGAGGCCGACGTTCGTGGTCTGGAACACCGCTTCATAGGTCAGCGTGCCCGAGCGCGAGACGACACCGACGCTGCCCTTCGAGAAGATGCTGCCGGGCATGATGCCGATCTTGCATTCTTCGGGGGTCAGCACGCCGGGGCAATTCGGGCCGATCAGGCGCGACTTCGAACCGCTGAGGGCGCGCTTAACCTTGACCATGTCGAGCACCGGAATGCCCTCGGTGATGCAGACGATCAGCTCGACCTCGGCGTCGATCGCCTCGAGGATCGAGTCGGCGGCGAACGGCGGCGGCACATAGATGACCGACGCGGTCGCGCCGGTCGCATGTTTCGCTTCCTCGACCGTGTTGAACATCGGCAGGCCGATGTGCGTCGTGCCGCCCTTGCCCGGCGTCACGCCGCCGACCATCTGCGTGCCATAGGCGAGCGCCTGTTCGGTGTGGAAGGTGCCGGTGGCACCGGTCATCCCTTGCGTGATGACCTTGGTATTCTTGTCGATGAGGATGCTCATGAATTTCGTTCCGTTTCTCGTGCCCCTGTGGAGGCGGGGACCATCTCCAAATGTATCGGTCACCCGCCGCCCGATTTTTTGGGGCGCAGGTGACGGGCCCCTGCTTTCGCAGGGGCCCGGATATTAAGCGAGGCTGGGATCGAGCGCCTTGCAGGCATCGAGCAGCTCCTTAACCGCATCGACCGACACCTGCAGGCCCGCCTTGTCGGCATCGTCGAGTTCGATCTCGACGATTTTCTCGACGCCGCCGGCGCCGATAACAACGGGCACGCCGACATAGAGGCCATCGAGGCCGTACTGGCCGTCGACATAGGCAGCCGAAGGCAGGATGCGCTTCTGGTCACCGAGATAGGCTTCGGCCATCGCGATGCCGCTCGCGGCCGGTGCATAGAAAGCCGAACCGGTGCCAAGCAGCGCAACGATTTCGCCGCCGCCGCCGCGGGTACGCTTGACGATCGCGTCGATCTTGTCCTGGCTCGACAGGCCCATCTTCACGAGGTCGGGAACGGGGATGCCGTTGACGGTCGAGTAGCGGACGACGGGAACCATGGTGTCGCCGTGGCCGCCGAGCACAAAGGTGTTCACATCCTTCACCGACACGTCGAATTCGTCGGCGATGAAGTGGCTGAAGCGCGCCGAATCGAGCACGCCCGCCATGCCGACGACCTTGTTGTGCGGCAGGCCCGAAAATTCGCGGAGAGCCCACACCATCGCATCGAGCGGATTGGTGATGCAGATGACGAAGGCGTCAGGGGCGTTGGCCTTGATGCCCTCGCCGACTGCCTTCATGACCTTGAGGTTGATGCCGAGCAAATCGTCGCGGCTCATCCCCGGCTTGCGGGCGACCCCGGCGGTGACGATGATGACGTCGGCGCCAGCGATATCCTTATAGTCATTCGTGCCGGTAATCTTTGCGTCGAAGCCCGCGATCGGGCCGACCTGCGACAGGTCGAGCGCCTTGCCCTGCGGCACGCCTTCTACGACGTCGAACAGGACGACGTCGCCGAGTTCCTTTTGCGCGGCGAGCAGCGCCAGCGTTCCGCCGATATTCCCGGCTCCGATCAAAGCGATCTTCTTGCGTCCCATGGTGCGCGGCACTCCTTCGTGGCAAGCCCGGCATTGGTTCACAGACCGGCGGAGGCACGGGCTAAAGCCCCTTGCCGGTCCCAAGACTGGCGACGCCCCTACGCCGATTCCCTTAACGAAACAACCGCGAAAAGGTCTAAATTCTGCCTTTTTTTGCAAATAGTTCGCAATAACAATAAGACGCCTCGCGAGACGCGGCGAACATGGGAATAGGCGGTTCATGTGACAAGGGCGAAACGATGCGCGGCCTTTTCTGCGCGACGAAGCCGTAGGCTTCGGTTAACTCTCCCTTATGACGGCATTGCTAGGCGCAAGGCGTGACCCGGGCAATTATCAGCTTTGACACCGAATTGTCGGCCGGCCTTTATCAGCGCGGCGCCGATGCGCGCGCCAATTTCGAAAGCTCGATCCTCGGCCGCTGCCGCGACGGCGATTTCGGCATCCACTTCCAGATGGATATGCTCGAGCGCCATGGGCTGACCGGCGTCTTCTTCATCGATCCGATGCCCGCGCTCGTCTATGGCCCCGCAGTGATCGACGCGATCGTCCAGCCGGTGGTCGCGCGCGGTCACGAAGTGCAACTCCATATCCACACCGAATGGCTTGCCTTCGCGCGCTTCAACCCGGTCGGACGCATGACCGGCCGCAACATCGGCGACTTCCCGCTCGCGGCGCAGAGGAAACTGATTGCGCTCGCGCGCGACATTCTGACCGGAGCGGGCGCCCCAAAGCCGACCGCTTTTCGCGCCGGCAACTTCGGCGCCAACGACGACACGCTGCGCGCGCTTGCCGCCCTCGGCTTCCGTTTCGACAGCAGTTTCAATGGCGCGTATCAGGGTCATGGCTGCGACATTTCGCTCGACGCCGGAAACCTTGGCATGCGCACGCATCATGGCGTGGTCGAAGTGCCCGTCAGCGGGCTGATGGACCGCGCCCGACGTTTTCGGCCGGCGCAGCTTTGCGCGATGTCCGAAGAGGAAATGCGCGACGCGTTGGACCATAGCGCCGCGAGCGGCGCGATCCAGTTTTCGGCGTTCAGCCACAGCTTCGAATTTCTGAGCCGCGACCGCGAAGTTGCCAACCGCCTTGCGATTTCGCGAATGGAGGCACTTTGCCGTGCGGTCGCGGAAGACACGCGGGTCACCAGCGGCGGCTTTGCGACCTTGCCCGGACCGCCCGAACGCCCGGCATGGGTCGCGGTTGCCGCGCCCAAACCGCTGCGCACGCTACGGCGCACGGTCGAGCAGGCATATGGCCATCTGGCGCACGAGGTGCGCTATGTCCGCGACCTTATCTCGGTGACGGTCCACTCGTCCCGCTGGGGAAAGATATTAGGCGGCGTCTTCCTGGCCGTGGCCTAGGGCGAGATAATCGTCCGACTGCATTTCGGCGAGCCGGCTCGCGGTTCGCTCGAACTCGAACGCCCCGTCGCCCGCGATATAGAGCTGATCGGGCATCGCCGCCGCACTCGCAAGCAGCTTGACCTTATATTCGTAGAGCGCGTCGATCAGCGTGACGAAGCGCGCGGCCTCGTTGCGGTTCTCAGGCCCCATGCGCGGGATGCCGACGATGATGACGGCATGAAAATGCCGCGCGACCGCGAGATAGTCGGCCGCGCCGCGCGCCTCACCGCACAATCGCTTGAACGAAAAGACCGCGACGCCCTTCAGCGCCTTCGGAACATGGAGCATCCGCCCGCCGCCGACGTCGAGTTCGAGCGTCGGAACATTCGCGCGGTCCTCGGGCGGATAGTCGGTGAGGCGGAAAAAAGCGGCCGACAGCGCGGCGCTCGCGGCATCGTCGGCGGGCACGAACCAGCGCGCGCCGTCGCCGAGCCGGTCGCGGCGATAATCGGTCGGGCCGTTCAGCCCCATCACGTCGAGCCGCTCTTCTACAAGCGCGATGAAGGGCAGGAAATGCTCACGGTTGAGCCCGTCCTTGTAGAGATCGTTCGGCGGCCGGTTCGACGTCGCGACCATCGTGACGCCGCGGTCGATCAGCGCGGTGAACAGGCGCGAGAGGATCATCGCGTCGGCGCTGTTGTTCACGACCATCTCGTCGAACGCGAGGCAGCGTGTATTTTCGGCGAGGGCATCGGCGACGAGCGGAATCGGGTCGCCGCTTTCGCTCTGACGCACCTCGCGCATCCGCGCATGGACGTCGAGCATGAAGGCATGGAAATGGACGCGCCGCTTCCGCTGGATGGCGAGCTGGTCGTAAAACAGGTCCATCAGCATCGACTTGCCGCGCCCGACCGCACCCCACAGATATACGCCGCGCAGCGCCTCGGGCTTGCGCCCCGCGAGGCGCCAGAGCAGGCTTCCCCGCTTCGGCACGGCTTCCAGTTCGGCCTGTAGCCGGTTCAGTCGCTCGGCGGCGGCGCGCTGCTCGGGATCGGGGCGAAGCTCGCCCGCCGCAACGAGCGCATCATAAGCCGCAAGGACGCTGGTCACCCGGCGCTGGCCTTGCGGATCGTCCCGGCAAAGCTCAGCACGATATGGCTGTCGCCGTCACCCTGTACGACAAGCCCGCGCAGGAAGATCAGCCGCCCGGTCTCGCGCACCAGCTCGACGACGGCATCGAGCGGTTCCCCGACCCGCCCCGCGCCGACGAATTGCGTCGACAGGTCGAGCGTCACCGAATGGCCCGCATTGAGCGAACCGAACTGGTGCGAGGCCGTGAACAGCGCGATGTCGACGAGCGCCAGCGTTACCGCGCCATGGACATTATCGCCAAGGTTGCTGTGCTTGCGCGCGGGGATCATGCGCACCCGTGCGCGGGGCCGGCCGTCGGCGGTGGGCGATTCGACGCGAACCGTCAGCGGCTCGATGAAGGCATTGAAGCGCGTGGAGTCCTTGAGGTCCCAGCTGATCCAGCCGCCGTCGAGTTCCTCGGCGCTGAAATGATCGCGGCGCTTCGGTTCCTCAATGCCGTCGTTCACACCTGCCGCTCAGCCTCGAGCTTCTTGATCTCGGCAATCGCGCGCGCCGGGCTGAGGCCCTTGGGGCACGCATTGGCGCAGTTCATGATCGTGTGGCAGCGATAGAGGCGGAAGGGGTCTTCGAGCTCGTCGAGCCGTTCGCCGGTCATGTCGTCGCGGCTGTCGGCGAGCCAGCGATAAGCCTGGAGCAGGATCGCGGGGCCAAGAAATTTGTCGCTGTTCCACCAATAGCTGGGGCAGCTGGTCGAGCAGCAGGCGCACAGGATGCACTCATAGAGGCCGTCGAGCTTTTCGCGCTCTTCGGGCGACTGCAGCCGTTCCTTGCCGCTGGGCGTCGTCGTCTTGGTCTTCAGCCAGGGCTCGATCGACGCATATTGGGCGTAGAAATGGGTGAAGTCGGGGACGAGATCTTTGATGACATCCATCGACGGCAGCGGGGTGATCGTGATGTCGCCCTTCAGATCCTCGATCGCGGTCGTGCAGGCGAGGCCATTTTTGCCGTTCATGTTCATCGAACAGCTGCCGCAAATGCCCTCGCGGCACGACCGGCGGAAGGTCAGCGACGAATCCTGCTCGCTCTTCATCTTGATGAGCGCGTCGAGCACCATCGGCCCGCATTTCTGGGTATCGATCTCGAACGTGTCGAAGCGCGGATTCTGGCCGCTATCGGGGTCGTAGCGGTAGACTTTGAATTTCTTCACCGCCGCGGCGCCTTCGGCCTTGTGGACCTTGCCCGACTTTTGCGGGCGGCTGTTCTTGGGCAGGACGAATTGGGCCATATCGCGGGGTTCCCTATGCAATTGCGGGCTGCCTAGCCCCGAATGACAGAGTCGACAAGGGGGTGAAGCGGGTGCGCGCACGAAAGCCGCTGGCGGCGCGGCGGACGAGCCGCTAGGTGCGGCAACGATGAGCGAAGACGTCGCCAAGCCCGCCGTAACCAGCCGCAGCGTCGCTCGCGGGCTTGGCACAACCGTGCTGGCACGCCTCGGCGCGGTGGTCGAGATCGTCGCGCAACCGCTTTACGTCCTGATGTTCGGCCTCGCGGGCTATGGCCTCTATGCTGTGCTCTGGGCCGCGGTAAACCTGCTCGAGAATATCTTTGACCTCGGCATGACCAGCGCGATGCAGCGCACCGTGCCGCAATCGGCGAGCGATGCCGAGGCGGCGGCGGCGCTGCGCACCGCAATGATCTTCGGCGTCGGACCGTGCATCGTCGTCGCGGCGATCGTTGCGTTCTTTGCCGCCGACCTCGGACCGCTGCTCAACGTCGCAGACAAGGACCGCGAGCTCGTCACCCCGGCAATCCGCATCTTCGTCTGGGCTCTTCCGCTATGGGCCTTTGTCGAAATAGCGACGTCGGCGCTGCGCGCGCGCATGGTGTTCGGCGCGGAAATCCGGCTCAGGATCGTCTGGGAGCAGATGTTGCGACTGGCGTTCGCGGGGCTGTTTTTCGCCCTCGGCCTTGGACTTAAGGGCCTCTTCCTCGCGCATCTCTGTTCGCTTGCGATCACCGCGGCGCTCAGCGTGCGGCTGCTCGCGCGCCACTATAGTTTCGCCGATTTGTGGGGCGGTCCCTGGGCCACCGAAACGACGCGCAATACTTTCTGGGCCGGGCTTTCGATCCTGCCATCGAACATCATCACGCGATTGTTCGGCGATGCGCCCGCGCTCATCCTCAACATGCTGCTTCCCGGCGCAGCGGGCGCGGCGGCGGCTGGCCTGTTCACGATCGCGCGCAAGCTGTCGAGCGTCGTCCAGTTGGTGCGCATCGCTTTCACCTATGTCATGGCGCCGCTCGCCGCGAGCGCCGAACGCGAAGACCGGCGACAGGTCGCCGACATTTATGCCTATGCGACCCGGCTGATCTCGGCGATCGCGCTTCCGCTCGCCGCGGTGCTCGCCGCAGGCAGCGCGTCGCTGCTCGGGCTCTTCGGGGCCCAAGCGCAAGCCGCACAGGCGGCGCTCGTCATCCTGCTGTTCGCCCGCGCCGCCGAAGCGGTGCTCGGCATCTCGTCCCCCGTACTGCAGGTTGTCGCGGCTTTCCGCCAGCAGCTCACGGCGAGCATTTTCGGCGTTGCCGTCGCGGTTGCCGCGGGCTGGTTGATCGTCGGGCACCTCGATCCGCTGACCGGGGTGACGCTGGCGACCGCGATCGGACTTGTCGTGATGGCGGCGGTCCCGACGCTCCAGCTCGCGGTGACCGAGAAGCTTCACCCTTTCGACGCGCAATTTCCGGCGGTGGCCTTGCGCGGACTTGCGATCACCCTCGTTACGGGTACCGCGGCCGTATTCGCGGACCTGCTGCCCGACGCTCTCTCGCTGCCCCTGCTCGGACTGATCGCCGTCGCCGCGATCTGGCTCGCGCTGCGCTTCGCCCTGCCGCTTCCCGACCGCGCCTCGCTGGGCAAGACAGCGCGTAAATTGCGCCTGATCGGACCTACCGAGGGATGAGCGACGTGGTTCCCGTCCGCGTCGCGATCTATGATCTCGATCGCACCGTGCTACGCACGCCAACCTTCACGCTGTTCCTGCTGTGGGCAGCCTGGCGCGAGGCAACGTGGCGCCTGCTGCTGCTTCCCGCACTGGCGGCCTTGATGATCGGATATGCGTTGCGTCTCTATGGCCGCGACCGGTTCAAGCCGGCCGCCATCGGCCTGATGCTGGGGGCCAGCATCGCGCCGGCTCGCGCCGAGGCGCTTGCCGCCGCCTTCGCGGCTTGGCGCGTCCCACGCGACGTCCCACCCGGCGCCTCCGCGTGCATAGCCCGCGACCGCGCCGAGGGGTATCGTCTGCTGATGGCGACCGCCGCGCCTGAATTTTACGCAGGCGCAATTGCCGACGCCCTCGGTTTCGATGCCATCGTCGCCTCGCGTCATCGGCGCGATGCCGCCGGAAACTGGCTGCCCAGACTCGACGGGCAAAATTGCTATGGCGAGGAAAAGGCCCGGCGCGTTGCCGAGTGGCTCGCAACCCACGCCAAGGATGGCGCGGCACATATCCGCGCCTATTCGGATCATGTCAGCGACGCCCCGACCTTCGCGCTTGCCAGCGAGGCCTGGTTGGTCGGGCGCGGCGACAAAATCGTTCGTATCGCCGCAAAGCACGGTTGGCGTGCCACCGATTTCGAAAACGCTGCGGCAATAGAGTCTCGTTGATGCGCATTCTGTTCCTGTTTGTCGGCGAGCCTCACCATGTGTTCCATGCACTGCCCATCGCCGCCGAAATGGCGGCGGCGGGGCAGGCCGTCGAGGTTGCGGTCTCAAGCGCGAACCATCTCCGCGTGGTCGAGCAGGTTGCGCACGTCTATCCAGGGTTTGCGCCCCACATCACGCTCCTAGGGCAAAAAGGTTTTGCCCGCTGGCTCCGCGACAAGGGGCTGTTTCGTCACCCGCGCCTGCCGATCCTGCTCGATGCCCTGCCGTTCCTGCGCCAATTCGATGCGATCGTCGTGCCCGAGCGGACGACCACCGCTATCCGGCATTTCCTGCCGCGCAAAACGCGATTGATCTTCACCCCGCACGGGGCGGGCGATCGCGCGATCATGCTCGACCCGCGCGACCGGCATTTCGATTATGTCCTCGTCGCGGGCGAAAAAAGCGAGCAGCGCCTGCTCGACGCCGGAACGATCCGCCCCGGCTGTTACGCGGTCAACGGCTATGTGAAACTCGACCTGATGCGGCGGCTGCAGGCGACGCGCAAACCGCTGTTCGCGAACGATCGGCCGACGGTCCTATATGCGCCGCATTTCAAGCGCGATTTGTCGTCGTGGGACCGCTTCGGGCGCGACATCATCGATCGGTTCGCGGCGCAGGACCGCTATAATCTGGTCGTTGCGCCGCACGTCCGGCTGTTCGCCGAGGCGAGCGAGGCCGAGCGCGACGCGGTGATCGCTATGGCGATCCCCGGCAAGATCCTGATCGACCTCGCATCCGACCGCCTGTTCGACATGAGCTATACCAGCGGCGCCGACATCTACCTCGGCGACGTCAGCAGCCAGGTGTATGAATTCCTCGGAACGCCGCGCCCATGCGTGTTTCTCAACGCGCATGGCGTCGACTGGCAGGGCGATCCCGATTATCTGTTCTGGACGCTCGGCGATGTCATCGACGACCTCGCCAACCTTGCGGATGCACTCGAACAAGCACCCGCTCGCCATTTTCGCTACGCCGACGCCCAGTGCGAAAGGCTGGCAGAATCGATCGGGGGCAACCCCGCTGGCGCTGCAAGCCGCGGCTCGGACGCGATCCTCCGCTTTCTTGCAAAGGGCGCTGGGCAGGATAAGAGCGACGGATGACCGACGCCAACTCCCTGCCCGCCCTGTCGCCGATCGGCAAAAACTCGACCTTACTGTGGGGCATGACCAACGCCGAACGCCTGCGGCGGCTGGCGCGCGCCGAGGGCTTGCCCGCAACTGTTCCGGCGTCGGGCGAACAGCTTTACGTCAATCTCGACTATGTCTTCGACCCGGTGTGGCTGCGCCACATCGTGACCTTGCCCGGTACGGTGGTGATGGACGGCGATGCGCTGGTGATGGCGCATCTGACCCGCGGCCTGACCCCCGCCGACATCGCCCAGCATCGCGGCGCGCTCACGATCATCGATTATCGCGACAATCCGCAAATCTACAACCGCCAGCTGCGTAAACTCGACTGCCCGTTCATCCAGCGGTTGACGCCCGAGACGCGGCGCGAGATCGAGCGGAAGAGTTATTTCGGCGCCTATAAGGGCGTCACCGATGCGCTGACCAAATATCTCTGGCCCGAACTCGCGCTGTGGCTGACGCGGGGCGCGGCGAGCATCGGCATGACACCGAACATGGTGACCGCGATCGGCGCAACGCTCTGCGTCTATGCGACCTACCTCTTCGCCTTCGGACAATATTGGGAGGGGATGCTCGCCGGCTTCATCTTCATGGTGCTCGACACGGTCGACGGAAAGCTGGCGCGCTGCACGATCACCTCGTCGAAATGGGGCAATGTCGCCGACCATGGCGTCGACCTAATCCACCCGCCCTTCTGGTGGTATTTCTGGGGCGTCGGGCTCGGCAGTTGGGGCCTCGCATTGTCGAACCAGACCTTCCTCCTGGTGATGGTCGCAGTAGTCGCGGGCTATGTGCTCCAGCGTGTGATCGAGGGCCTGTTCATCAAGGACTTCGGCATGGACATCCATGTCTGGCAGAAATTCGACAGCCAGTTCCGCCTGATCACTGCGCGGCGCAACCCGAACTTCGCGATCCTCTTTTTCGCGACGCTCGCCGGACGCCCCGATATCGGGCTGATCGCCGTCGCCTGGTGGACGGTCATCTCGCTGGTCGTCCATGCGGTGCGGCTGTTGCAGGCCTATGCCGTGAAGCGTTCGGGCCGCCCGATCGTCAGTTGGATGGAAGAAGCATGAATGAAACCATCGCGAAATTCGGCCATCCCGCGACGCTGATCGCCGAATATGAGCATTGGGTCGTGCTGCTCCGCCCTGCGCAGCCGGCGCTTGGGGCGCTGGTGCTCGCGGCCAAATCCGAAGCGACGGCATTTGGCGATCTGCCCGCCGCAGCGCATGCCGAACTCAAAACCGCGACCGCCGCTATCGAGGCCGCGCTGGACCAAGCGGTCGGCTATGCCAAGATCAACTATCTGATGCTGATGATGGTCGACCCGCACGTCCATTTCCATGTCCTGCCGCGCTATGAGGGCGAACGGTCGGGCGCGGGGCTGACGGTCGCCGACGCGGGCTGGCCGGGGCAGCCCGATTTGGCGCAGGCGGTCAAGCTCGACGATGCACAGATCGCGGCGCTCGCCGACTGGCTCAAACCCTATTTCGCGTAGCGGCCTTCGGCGGCCCATTTTGCGGTAAGCGCATCGGCGGCCTCGACATCCTGCGGGAAGTCGACTTCCTGCCATTCGAGCCCTTCGATCGACACGGTGCCGACCCGGTTACCCTTGGCGATGATATCGATCGCGCGCAGATACCAGCGTTCGACCCCATCGGGGGTACGCATCATCTGGTCGACCTGGTTGCGGAAGATCGATGGGCCGTCGCCGACGAACGCCAGCATGCCGATCGATTCGGCATTGGTGTCGGGGGGCAGCAGCCGCTTGCCGATATGGCGGAGGCGGCCTTCGGCGTCGCGGTTCACCTTCATATCGTCGTCGTCATAGTCGGCCTTGACGTCGACGGTGACGTTGATCGGCTCGTTAGCGCCTGCAATCAGCTTCGCGACAATCTCGTCCGAAATGATGGTGTCGCCGTTGAGGATGATGAAATCGCGGTCCATCTCCTCGCGCGCGATCCAGCAGGTGCCGAGATTGTCGGCAACCTGGAAGAAGGGGTTGAACAGGGTGCGGATACGCGCGCCGGTATCGCGATAAAGCTGCAGCGCATGGTCCTCGACGCGTTCGGTGCGAAAGCCCGTGACGACGACGATGTCCTTTATCCCGTTCGCGACGAGCGCTGCGACCTGCCAGCTGATGAGGCTGCGGCCGCCCAACTCGATCAGGCATTTGGGGATGTCGCGGGTCAGCGGCAGCAGGCGCGAGCCCTGCCCGGCAGACAGGATGATTGCTTTGTCGATGGTCATAGGGGCTGCCCTATAGACGGTTGCCGCCGCGCGGCAAATATCGCTTCGATCAGTTCGATGTCGGCGGGCTTGTCGGCATCGATGCACGCCTCGGGCTCGGACATCGGCACGACCTTGGCGCGAAGCCCAAACCGCAGTCCGGCGCGCGCGACGCCCTGCTGGATCGTGAACAGCCTGAGCAGCGCGCCAATGAGCAGCCACGGACCGAAGGCGGCAATGATCTTCAGCCCCTTTTTGCGGTCGCGTTCGATGCGGCCCCAAAAATCGAGCAACGGCAGCACGCGGCGTCCGCGCAGGTGGAACATGTTCGCCCCCGACCACCAGCCACTGCGGAATTTGAGCCAGGTGCGTTTCGATTCGGGATAGCGCGCGAGCAGCGTGGCGCGCTCGACCATGGCCACCGCGACATCGGTCTCCTCGGCACCTGCCAGGAACTCGGCAACCATCTTCGGGGTGAGCAGAACATTGTCGGCAGTGGTGACGAGCAACGGATCGTCGCTCGGCGGCAACGCTGCGGCGAGCGAGCTGCTGATCCCCTGCCCCGAGTCGGCGAAATGCAGGTCGGCGAGGCCGACGAGACCCGGCTCAGCCGCGAGTTCGACACTGTTTTGTGCAAGGATGGTGATCGAACCGACCAGAGGCGATGCACGCAGCGCCTTTGCGACATGGACCAACATCGCCTGCCCCGCGATCGGCAGCAGCGCCTTGGTCGACACCCCGCTGCCGGTGAGCAACGGGTCCGGACCGGGGCGGCTTCCCGCCAGCACGATCGCCGGGATCGGGGGGCTCACTGCGCCGCTTCCGAAGCGGCCGCAATACGGCGGCCGGTCACGCCGCGCAGGAAATCGGTCGCTTCGTCGAGCACCGGCCCCTTGTTCTGGAATGGCGCGGCGAGCGCCATCACGATGCCGGTGTGCCCCATGCCCGGATAGATGCGCAGCGTCACCGCGCCGCCCACCTTCTCGATCGCAGCGGCGAGGTTCTGGCTGTTGCGCGGGCGCACCGTATCATCCTCGTCGCCGGTCGCGAGCCACAAGGGTGGCGCATCGCCGCGCGCGAAGTGGATCGGCTGGGTTTTCTCGATCGGCCGCACCTTGCCCATCGCCTTGTCGCCGCGGCCGCCCTTTTCGAGCGGCAGGAAGTCATAGGGGCCGGCAAGCCCCGCGACGCCGCGGATGATCGACGGATCGCTCTTTGCCGCGCGCAGCCATTGCGGGTCGAGCGCGAGCATCGCGGCATTATAGGCGCCCGCCGAATGGCCCATCAGCGCGATCCGGTCGGGGTCGCCGCCGAGCGTCGCAATATGTTCGTGCGTCCATGCGACGGCCGCCGCGCTATCCTCGATAAAGTCTGGCCAATGCGCCTTGGGCACGAGCCGATAGTCCGGAATTACGACGACGAACCCCCGCCGCGCCAGCGCGCGTCCCGCAAAGCCATAGCTGCCGCGCTCACCGCTGTTCCAGCCGCCGCCATAAAAAAAGACAATCACCGGCAGTCGGTCGCCGTCCTTGGCGTTATCGGGCACCCAGATATCGAGCAACTGTCGCGGGCCGTTGCCATAGGGCTGATCGGCCAGCAGCAAACGAGCGCCGTCACCCCGTCCCAGCAGCCGGTCGGCCATGTTGAGTGACTTGGCGCCGCCACCCAAAAGAAGCACGACCAGCAGCACCACGAAAAGCAATTTGATCAACCGTCGTCCTTTGGAAACCGGCCCCGCCATGTTTCGCGCCCTACAGGGCGGCGGTGCGGCGAACAAGACGGCGGCGCGAGATTGCCCGCCACCTTTTCCCCGTTCGCGCGTAGGATAGGGTAATGGCCAGCAGCTTCACCCGCCCCGCCCTTATCTGCAACCTGCGCAGCGGCAGTTCCGACGAGGCGCTTGTCGGCCGTCTCACCGAGATATGCGATGCGGCGGGCGCGCCGCTCCTGCGCACGATCATCCTTCCTGATGGCGAGCTGCCGTCGGCGGATATGCTGGCGGCCGACGGCATCGACCTGCTGCTGGTCCTCAGCGGCGACGGCACGCTCAACGCCGCGGCGGCCAAGCTCGAAACATGGGACGGCGTCATGCTCCCGCTTCCCGGGGGAACGCTCAACCTGTTTCACAAGACGCTGCACGGCGATGCCGCCCCGGAGGATATTTTGCACGACGCGCTCGCGGGCAAGGCGCGCACAGTTCATCCGCCAACGATCCTTTCCGACGCAGGACGCGCCTATATCGGCGTCATCGCCGGGCCGACGACGGCATGGGCCGAAGTTCGCGAACAATTTCGCTCGCTCAGCCTCGGCGGTCTTGCCGAAACCATTCCCGATGCCATCGACGCGACGCTTCATGGCGACGGCGTCCGCATCCGCGGGTCGGAGCAATCGTTCCAGGCGATCAACCTGACGCCGAAGCCCGATCGCATCCAGGCCGAGGGATTGATCACCGACAGCGCGGGGTCGATCCTGAGCCACGGCATTGCATGGCTCGGCGGCGATTTTCGCGAAGGGCCGAGCGTCGACCTGTCCGAACGCCGCGCGGTCGTTCTCGAAAGCAAAGGATCGATCGGTCTGCTTCTCGATGGCGAACCCGCCGAATTGCCGTCGGGCGCCACTTACCGCCTCGAATCCAGCCCGCTCGCGTTCCTGGCGACGGCGCCTGCCGCCGCATGACGCGGCTGTTCCATATAAGCGACCTGCATTTCGGGCTTGAGGACCGCGCGGCGCTCGCCTGGTTCGGCGAGTGTGTGCGCCGCGAACAGCCCGATGCCGTATTGATCACCGGCGACCTCACGATGCGCGCGCGCAGCCGTGAATTCACCGCCGCGTGCGACTGGATCGGCGCGCTCGATGTCCCTGTGACAGTCGAGGTCGGCAACCACGATCTCCCTTATTTCAACCCTCTCGAGCGCTTCTTCTTTCCCTATCGCCGCATTCGCGGGATCGAGGCGCTCGTCGAGCGCGAACTAGACCTGCCGGGCGTTTCGGTTGTGCCGCTGAAGACGACCGCGCGCGCACAATGGCGACTCGATTGGTCGAAAGGCTGGGTGACGCCCAAGGCGCTCTCCAAGACGCTCGCCGCAGTCGAGGCGCTGCCTTCCGGCCAGACGATACTCGTCACCGCCCACCACCCGCTCGTCGAGGCGGGCACACGCGGCCGCGCGCTCACCCGCGGTGGCGCCCGCGCGCTTCGCGAACTGGCAGAGCGTCGCGTGGCGGCGGTGCTCACCGGCCATGTCCATGATGCCTTTGACCTCGTCGCGCAAACCGAAGCCGGACCGATCCGCATGATCGGGGCGGGCACTTTGTCGCAGCGCATTCGCTCGACCCCGCCGAGCTTCAACGAGTTGCGGATCAAGGAGGACGACATCGCGGTCCGCGTTCGCAACGTCGAGGCGGTGCCGACCCCCGACATGCAAATCGCCGACGTGCCGCCCGACGCGCTGCCACCCCGAACGCCTGGCGAGCCCGTCGCCCCGATCGACGCCGTACCGCCGATCGATCCGCCAGTGCATTGACGCCGCGCGCCATCCCGTTAGGTTGCAAGAAAAAACGGGATGAGGAATGATGCTGACAAAGGGCGATGATTTCCCGCTGCACCAGAGTGCCGAGCCGATCGCGTTCGCGGGCACCGACCGCAATTTCTATGACCGCTATTTCTTCAACGGCTATTCGCCGGATGGATCGGTCTTCTTTGCCGCGGCGATGGGTTTCTATCCGCAGCTTGGCATCGTCGATTCGGCCTTTTGCGTGCTCGTCGATGGCGTGCAGCATAATTTGCGCGCGAGCCGCCGTTCGGAGGGCGAACGGCTCGACCTGTCGGTCGGTCCGATTTCGATAGCCATCGACGCGCCGCTCGAACGGCTGACGTTGCGTATCGCCGCGAACGAGGGGCCGCTTGCGGGCGAGCTTCATTTCACCGCGCGGCATTTCCCGATCGAGGAGCCGCGCTTTACGCGCCGCAACGGCACGCGTCTGTTCATGGACTATACGCGCATGACGCAGAACGGCCATTGGTCGGGCTGGCTGTCGGTCGACGGGCAGCGCGTCGATGTCGGTTCCGACTGGGCGGGAACGCGCGACCGCAGCTGGGGCATCCGTCCGGTCGGCGCCGCCGAGCCGCAACCGCCGCCACAGGGCAATTTCAGCCAATTTTTCTGGTTATGGACGCCGTGCAATTTCGCCGACCGTTCGCTCTTTTTCCACAGCAACGACGACGGCGAAGGCGCAGCATGGAACCGCCGCGCGGTGCTGGTCGGAGGAAACGGCGGCGAGCGTCATTATGCCGACCCCGCCTTTGCTGCCGAATGGCAGCCGGGCACGCGGCGGCTGAGCAAGCTGACCGCCGATTTCGATGGAAGCACCCGCTTGACGCTGACCCCGGCCGGGCCGCTCTTCGCGATGAGCGGCCTTGGCTATACGCACCCCACCTGGGGCCACGGGTTCGACCATGGCGAGCTCGAGGTCGCGCACGACCGCCTCTCCGAAACCGAACGGCAATGGGGCAATCCGCTCGCAATGCATGTGCAGGCGCTCGTCCGGGCGGAGCTCGCCGACGGCGACCGCAGCGACAGCGGCATCGGCGTGCTCGAACAATTGTTCGTCGGCCCGCACGCGCCGACTGGCCTCACCGGCCTGTTGGACCCTGTTGCATGAGCTTTCCGACGTCGCCCGGGGCGATGACGCCAGCGTGGCTTGCTGAAAAACTGGGGCAGAAATCGGACGCGCTGCGTGGATTCACGTCGACCCCGGTCGGCACCGGCCAGATGTGCGACAGTTTCCGCCTGACGCTCGACTGGACCGACGGCATCGACGCACCCGCCAGCGTCGTCGCCAAATGCCCGAGTCACGACGAAGCGAGCCGCAATATCGCCAAGCTCACCGGCACCTATGTCAAGGAAGTGAGCTGGTATCGCGAGCTGGCCGCGGGCAGCGGCGTCGCCGCGCCGCATTGTTATCATGCCGATATCGCGGCGGACGACGTGGATTTCGTGCTGATCCTGTCCGATCTCGCCCCCGCGCGGCAGGGCGATCAGCTGGCGGGGATCGGCCTCACCGGCCTGCTCCCGTGCATCGAGGCCGCAGCCGGACTGCATGCGCTGTTGTGGAACGACCCCGGACTCGATGCGCTGCCCTGGCTGGCACGCGACAATGGCGATCTGATCCGTCACTTGTTCCCGCAATTCTATCTCGGTTTTCGCGAGCGCTATGCGGATCGCCTCGCACCCGACCTTCTCGATCTCGGCGCCGGGATCGTCGCGCGGCTCGATGCCTATCTGGCGCGCGCGCCCGCAGCGCGGACGATCGTCCACGGCGACCTGCGCATCGACAATATCCTCTTCGCACCGGACGCAGAGAGCTGCTGGCTCGTCGACTGGCAAACGCTGGGGCGCGGCAGCGGGGCCGCCGACCTCGCCTATCTGATCGGCACCAGCATCGCCGATCCGTTCGAACGGGCGGCCGCCGATCGTCCCGCTTTCGACCACTGGATTGCCACGCTGGGTGCCAAAGGCATCGAAGCCGAACGGGAGGCACTCTGGACCGATTACCGCATCGGCGCGCTCAGCGGATATTTCATGGCGGTGTTCGCCTCGATGAGCGTCGAACGAACCGCGCGCGGCGACGAGATGTTCGCGGTGATGGCCGAACGACCGGCGCGGCAGGCACTCGCGCTGGGAAGCCTCGACCTGCTTTAACCCAGCCGGTGCGGCGTCGGGTCGCCGATTTCGCCGACAAGCTGGGCATAAGCCTCGGCACGACATTTAGTGTAATGGTGACCTAGATCTTCGCGCGACATCGGCAGGTCGTTCGCGAGCGCGTCGAGGATCGCCGGATCGTCGTACAACGCGATTTCGCGGACAAGCGTCTGAGGGTCGATTTCGAGGGCGGCCGCCAGCAAGCGGAAGGTGCGTGCGCGCTGGCGGAATTCAAAATCCATCAGGCGCGCCGAATCTTTTTCCTCCTTGGCGAGAAGGGCTCTGCGAAGGTCGAAAACCATGTCGCCAATTTATAGCGCCCGACCCGTTTCTTCAACGCGCAAAGGAAAAGGGCGGCCCGTTACCGGACCGCCCTTCCCTTGTCCGTCCGTCGACGGAAAACCGATTAGCGCTTCGAGAACTGGAAGCTGCGGCGGGCCTTGGCCTTACCGTATTTCTTACGCTCGACCGCGCGGCTGTCGCGGGTCAGGAATCCGGCCGTCTTCACAACGCCGCGCAGTGCGGGTTCGAAACGGGTCAGCGCCTGCGCGATGCCGTGCAGCACGGCGCCTGCCTGGCCCGACAGGCCGCCGCCCTTGACGGTTGCGATCACGTCATACTGGCCAACGCGCTCGGTCAGGCCGAAGGGCTGGTTGATGACGAGACGCAGCGTCGGACGTGCGAAATAGGTTTCCTGGTCGCGGCCGTTGACGGTGATCTTGCCCGTGCCGGGTTTGACCCACACGCGGGCGACGGCGTCCTTGCGGCGGCCGGTCGCATAAGCGCGGCCCTGCTTGTCGACGATCTTTTCACGCAGCGGCGTGGTCGAGACCGGAGCAGCGACGGTGCCTTCGACGGCGCCGGCGAGATCCTTGAGATCGGTCATGGTCTGTTCGTCAGCCATTATGCACCCACCTTGTTCTTGCGGTTCATCGACGCGACGTCGATCACTTCGGGACTCTGCCCTTCATGCGGATGTTCGCTGCCGGCGAAGATGCGCAGGTTGCGCATCTGCTGGCGGCCAAGCGGCCCGCGCGGGATCATGCGTTCGACGGCCTTTTCGAGCACGCGCTCGGGAAAACGGCCTTCGAGGATCTTCGCGGGGCTGGTTTCCTTGATGCCGCCGGCATAGCCGGTGTGCTTGTAGTAACGCTTGTCCTGCAGCTTCTTGCCGGTGAACGCCACCTTCTCCGCATTGATGACGATGACATTGTCACCGCAATCGACGTGGGGGGTGAACGACGGCTTGTGCTTGCCGCGCAGGATGTTGGCGATGATCGAAGCAACGCGGCCCACAACGAGACCCTCGGCGTCGATCAGCACCCATTTCTTTTCGACCGTCGCGGCGTTCGCCGATGCGGTCGTCTTGGTCAGCGCCTTCATCATGGCGACCTCCTTGACAGATAGGGACTAGGACGAGCAGCCACGCCGCCGCCCGAAAACAAACCGCGCCGCCTGATCCTTGAAGGGACGCAGCGGCGCTTCGGAGCGGGCCAATGGCGCCAACGAGGCGGAAAGTCAAGCAGATCGCGGCTTTGCTGACAGGTATTATGATACCTTGCGCTTTATGGAACGAACTCCAGCGCGCGGACGCGCTCTTCGACCAGGGTCCGTCCGTCGCCGTCCGCCTCGACGATCCAGCTCTGCCGCTGCTCACGCATCACCAGCCCGGTGGCGGTGTCGACGGTCCACAGATTGCCGATTTCCAGTGGCCTGGCGGTGCCCCCGACGGGTGCTGAATCACGCTCGACCTTGGCAATCGTCTGCAACGCACCGTCATGGATGATCGACACGTTCGCGCCGTCTGCCTGCGCAGCGATCGGGATGGCGTTGTTCGCAGGCTCGATCAGCGCCCGGGTCACTTCGGGGCGGGCGTCCGAATCGATGCGCTGCAGCACCGCTTCCAGCCGGTAGCCGCGCCCGACGCGTTGCCATTGCAGCGCATAGGTAAGCGAGAAGTTGATCAGCGCCCCTTCACGGCCCACCCGGCGCGTGGTCACGCGATAGGTCATCGGTCGTCCCACCGGAGGGGCGAACTGGACGTGCGTGGTCGCGGCCGCCGACCCGTTGCCGGGCGCCGCGGACAGCAGGGGCTGGGCCGCCAGCAGCAAGAGCACGCCGCCGAGGCCGCCAACCGACATCATGCCGGGCGGCGACCAATATGGTGCAGCCCTGCCGCCGCGATGGCGACAAGGATCGCGCCGGTTACCTGATGCCACACGGCAACCCACATCGACACGCCCGAGACGACGGTCCAGATGCCGAGCAGCATCTGCGCCGTGACGACCAGGGCGAGCAGCCGCGCCTCGATAGCCGCGCCGCGCCGCGACAAGCTGTGCGCGAGAAGAAGCAGCGCAAGCGCCGCGATCCACGACCACCAGCGATGGAGGAAATGGATCAGGAAGGGATCATTGGTCAGCGCGAGCCACGCCCCGCCTGCCCAGTCGATGCCTTCGGGCACGACATGATCGTTCATCAACGGCCAGGTGCTGGAGACATAGCCCGCATTGAGTCCCGCGACCCACGCGCCGAGCAGCAGCTGGACGAAGAGGATCGCGATGACGCCCGCCGCCGGTCCCGTCAGGCGCGCCGGCCGCGCCGCCGGATCGCGCGCCAGCGTATCGAGGTCGCGCGCCGTCCACACCAAACCGCCAAGCAGGAACAGCGCGGTCAGCAAATGGGTGGCGAGGCGGAAATGGCTGACGTCGGTGCGATATTCGAGCCCCGAGGCGACCATCCACCAGCCGATCGCGCCCTGCAATCCGACCAGTGCGGCAAGCGCGATCAGACGCGCGCCATAGCCCGCGGGGATCGCGCGCCGCCAAGCGTACCAGGCGAGCGGCACGATCAGCGCCATACCGACAAGGCGGCCGAGGATGCGGTGCAGCCATTCCCAGAAAAAGATCGCCTTGAACCCCGCCAGCGTCATGCCGAGGTTGATCTCCCTATATTCGGGGATCTGCTTGTACTTCTCAAATTCCGCGACCCACCCGGCCTCGCTCAGCGGCGGCAGCACCCCCGAGACGGGACGCCATTCGGTGATCGAAAGCCCCGATTCGGTAAGGCGGGTGATCCCGCCGACCCCGACCACGATGATGACCAAAAGCGCGACCGCCCACAGCCAGCGCGCGAGCGCCGCGGGGCGGGGTTGGCGGGCGGCAGGCGCCGACAAGACAGAGGCGTGCGTCATGGCCCGCCCTATCGGCGCTTGCCGGGCGATAGGCAAGGGGGCCGGAAACGGGCATCGGCGGGAAATTCATGGTCCCGACAGGTACGAGTTGATAGGGGGCGTTGATGCCGCGCCGCACCCCGATGATCCTTGCCGCTCTGTTGGCGTCGATGGCAGCGCCGGTGCTGGCGGCGGCGCCCGCCGCACAATCACCCTATGCCGAATTGGCGGCGATTGAGGCGCGCGTGGCGGCCATCGGCTTCCGGTTGACGACCTCCAACGCCGCATGGTGCCCGGTGCGCCAGCCGCAGTTCGGGTGGATATGGGGCGACCCGCGCCTCTACGCCGCCGACCGGCGCGCAGAGGCGCTCGCGGCTTATGGCGCCACGGACGAGGGTCACGCCTTCGTCGCGGCGCTGGCCCCCACCTCGCCCGCCGCATCGGCGGGGATGACGGTCGGAACACCCGTCACGGGCATAGCGGACGCGCCCGTCCCCGACGGAATCGGAGACCATCCCTTCGCACGTATCACCGCGATCGAGGGCAGCATGGCAGCACGGCCGGTCGATGCCGCGATGGCGTTGCACCTCGGCGCCGGCCGGATCGTCCGCCTGACGCCGATCGCGGGCTGTGTCAGCGATTTTCGGGTCGAAGCCAATGCGAAACCAGCCGCCGTCGCCGACGGACGGATAGTCCTCGTCAACCAGGGTCTTGCCGATTTCGCTAGCGATGATGCGGAACTCGCGGCCGCGATCGCGCACGAACTCGCCCATAATATCCTGCGTCACCGCGCGCGGCTCGACGCGGCCGGGGTCGATCGCGGCATTGGCAAGCAATTCGGCCGCAACGCCCGCCTCTTCAAGCAGACCGAGGTCGAAGCCGATCGACTGTCGGTGTGGCTGCTCGCCGGGGCGGGCTATGATCCGGCCGCAGCGGCGCGCTTCTGGTCGCGCTTCGGCCAGCGACCGGGGCGACCGATGTTCCAGGCCAGCACGCATCCGAACTGGCGCGACCGCGTCGCTTCGCTCGAATCCGAAGCGTCGGCGATCGCGTCGCTGCGCGCGGCGGGCCGGCCGCTGCACCCGCCGTTGATCGACGCCCCGCCGCCCTTGGAATAGTCCGGCACGCATCCTATTTTGGGAGCATTCCACTTCTCCCGACAAGGATCGATGCCATGACCCGTGAAACCGCCATTTTTGCCGGAGGCTGCTTCTGGTGCACCGAAGCCGTGTTCCAGTCGCTCAGCGGCGTCGAGGGTGTCGAGAGCGGCTACATCGGCGGCGCCGTCGAAAATCCGACCTATAAACAGGTTTGCAGCGGCGACACCGGCCACGCCGAGGCGATCCGCATCACGTTCGACCCCGCTGTCATTTCCTACGATGACCTGCTCGACGTCCATTTTGCGACGCACGATCCGACGACGCTCAACCGCCAGGGCAACGATGTCGGCACCCAGTATCGCAGCGCGCTCTTTCCGCTCGATGCCGCGCAAGGCGACGCGGCGCGCGCGGGAATCGAGCGCGCCGCCGCCGACTGGCCCGCGCCCATCGTCACCACGATCGAAAGCGCGTCCGAATGGTATCCGGCCGAAGATTACCACCAAGCCTATTGGGAAGGCGAAGGCCAGCGCAATCCCTATTGCATGGCGGTGATCCCCCCAAAGCTGGCTAAATTGCGCAAGGGATTCAGTGACCGGTTGCGCGCCGAATAAGGGGCGTGAGTCGATGCGGCGGCTGTTGCAATAGGGCCGCATGACGTCACTTTTCATTGACTTTCCAATTGTTTTGACTAGCGGACGCGCCTTCGCTGGGGCAGGATGCCCCTGAAACGCGGTTGGGGGCGTTGCCGGGTGCTGGCACCTTTATTTCTGATCGGCGCGTTGGTGACGACGCCGCAGATGTCGGTTCAAGCCGCAAGCCAGACCGTTGTCGAAGACGGTTCGGGCGGGATGGCGCGCGCCGTCAACCGCATGATCGGCGGCATCGTCAGCTATGCGCGCTGGCCCAATGAAACGGCGGCGCCCTCCCGGACGATGTGCGTCGTCGGCGCGCCGCGGCTGACCGATCATATGGCACCCGACGTCCCGGGGCCCGCATCGGTCAGGGTCCGCAGGGTGACGACGGCCGCCGTCACCACCGAGTGCGACATCCTCTTCCTCGGCCGGATGCCCATCGCCGACCGCCGGCAGCTTATCGCCTGGGTGCGCGGACGCCCGATCCTGACGATTACCGACGATGATGCCGCGTGCATCTATGGCGCGATGTTCTGTCTCAGCAACAAAGCGGCGGGCCTCAGCTTTTCGGTCAATATCGACGCGATCGGGCGCGGCCCGCTGCGCATCGATCCGCGCGTCCTGCGCATCGGCGGCGGCGAAGGGGGGGCGTCATGACCGTCATGACCCCTACCCCTCCGGTCGAGCGGATCGGCACGCGCACGACACTGCAAAAGCTGCTGTCGCGCTTTCATTTCGGTATCACGCTGTTCGCGGTCGCGCTTTCGGGCCTGACGATCCTGCTCGCCGGGGTGACCGCGCTGCGCGGCTATGCCGACCGCAATATGGAACTCGCCGCTCAGCTCGGCGCCTATGGCGTCGAACCCGCGCTGGTGTTCAACGATCCGCAGGCGGTGCGCGAGGGGCTGGAGCCACTGACCCGCATTCCCGGCATTGCCCGTCTGCGGGTGCTCAACGATGTCGGGCGGCCTGTCACCGAATGGACCTCGCCGGTCCCCGACCCGGCACCGACCCTGACGCGCATCTTCTTTCCCCGCCCGTTCGCCGTCACCGTTCAGCGCAACGGGTCCGCGATCGGCACGATCGAAGTGTGGGGCGACAGTTCGACGTTGATCGATTATGTCCGGCTGGGCCTGCTCGCCGGTCTCGCCTGCCTGCTGATCACGGCGTTCGGCACCATCTTCCTCGCGCGGCGGTTCGAATATGAGCTGGTCAAGCCGCTCAACGAGATTGCGACCGTCGCCCACGACGTGCGCCTCCACCGCCGCTTTGACAAGCGCGTCCAGCCGCTCGGCATTGCTGAACTCGACCGGCTGGGGGGCGATATCAACGCGCTGCTCGATGAGTTGCAGGGCTGGCAGGGGCATATGGAAAGCGAGCATGCCATGCTCGCCCACCGCGCGTCGCACGATACGCTCACCGCCATGCCAAATCGCGCGGCGTTCGATGAGCAGCTGATCAAGCGTATCCAGGCGGCCAGCGACGGTGGCGGCCGCTTTGCGCTGCTTTTCATCGACGCCGACAATTTCAAGGCGGCGAACGACAATTTCGGCCATGCTGCGGGTGACGCCGTGCTCGTCGCACTGTCGGCATGTATCAAGGAAACGCTCCGCAAGGGCGATTTCGCCGCACGGATCGGTGGCGACGAATTTGTCGTCATCATCGACCCGCTCGACACCGAAGCGGTCCCCGACGATCTGGCCAACCGGATTCGCGCCTGCGTGTCCCAGCCCATCGCACTGCCGGGCGGCGAAACCTATCGCGCGGCGGTCAGCGTCGGCGTCGCGGTCTTTCCCGACGACGGCAGCAATGCCACGGCGCTCCTCACCGCAGCCGACGCCGCCATGTATGCCGACAAATTGACCAACCGTTCCAAAGCATGAACAGCGGAGTATCGCCGTGACCCAGACTATTCCCCCATCGATCAGAAGCCTGTTTTTTATAATCTGCGCTTCGCTGCTCGCTGCTTGCCAAAGCGTGCCGGCACCGACCGGGTTCACGCCCGAGCAGATCGCCGTCCTGAAAGCCGAGGGCTTTGCCGATCAAGGCTTCGAGTGGTCGCTCAACATGCCCGAACGGCTGCTGTTCCAGACCGACGAGAGTTCGATTTCTGCCGATCAGCAGGCGCAGATTACCCGCATCGCCTCACGGCTGGTCGGCGTCGGCATCACCACCGCGCGCGTCGAGGGCCATACGGACTCAGTCGGTACGGCAACCTATAATCTGACGCTGTCGCAAGCGCGCGCCGCCGCGGTCGCGGCACCGATGCGGGCGGCGGGAATGCAGCTTTCGCCTGACCAGATCGTCGGCCGCGGCGAAGCCATACCGATGTCGAGCAATGACACCGAGGAAGGCCGACAGGACAACCGGCGCGTGGTAATGATCGTCACGCCGCCGTAACATGGCCATCGGCACGGTCGGCACTCTTTCCTTGGCCAAGGTTCGCGGCTAAGCCCACGCGCATGAAACCGATCCGCAAAGCCGTCTTTCCCGTTGCCGGTCTCGGCACCCGCTTCCTCCCCGCGACCAAGGCGATTCCGAAGGAAATGTTGCCCGTCGTCGACCGGCCGCTGATTCAATATGCGGTCGACGAGGCGCGCGAGGCAGGGATCGAGCAGATGATTTTCGTCACCGGACGCGGCAAGAGCGCGATCGAGGATCATTTCGACGTCGCCTTTGAACTCGAAAAGACGATGTCCGAACGCGGCAAGGATTTGTCGGTGCTCGAACCGACGCGCCTTGGCCCAGGCGCCTGCGCCTATGTCCGGCAACAGGAGCCGCTGGGCCTCGGCCATGCCATCTGGTGCGCGCGCGACATCGTTGGCGACGAACCCTTCGCCATCTTCCTCCCCGACGAATTCATGCATGGGTCGCCGGGATGCATGAAACAGATGGTCGATGCCTATCAAAAGGTCGGCGGCAATCTGATCTCGGTGCTCGAAGTGCCGCACGAACAGGTGTCTTCCTATGGCGTCATCGCGCCCGGTGCGCGCGACGGGGCGCTGACCGAAGTCACCGGGCTGGTCGAAAAGCCGCCGGTTGCCGAGGCGCCGTCGAACCTGATCATTTCGGGCCGCTACATCCTTCAACCCGAAGTGATGCGCGTGCTGGAAAAACAGGAAAAGGGTGCCGGCGGCGAAATCCAGCTGACCGACGCGATGGCGACGATGATCGGCAACCAGCCCTTCCATGCCGTCACCTTCGACGGTGCGCGTTACGACTGCGGATCGAAGGCGGGATATATCCAGGCCAATCTCGCGGTCGCGCTCGCGCGGCCCGACATCGCTGCCGAAGTTCGCGCCTTTGCAATCGACCTGCTGAAATAGGATCGGCGGAGGCTTGGCCCCCGCCGACCAAACGACTATTCGCCTTCGATATTCGGTTTCGGGAAGCTGTCGGCGCCGAGCGTTTTATAGAGAAGGCCGCCGACCGCCCCGCCGATCAACGGTGCGACCCAGAACAGCCACAATTGCTGAAGCGCGATGCCGCCGACCACCAGAGCCGGCCCCGTGCTGCGCGCCGGATTGACCGAGGTGTTGGTGACCGGGATCGAGATGAGGTGGATCAGCGTCAGTGCAAGGCCGATCGCGATCGGCGCAAAACCCGCGGGCGCACGCCCGTCGGTCGATCCCATGATGATCCACAGGAAAAAGGCGGTCAGCACGATCTCGATGAGGAAGCCCGACCAGATGTCATATTGTCCCGGTGATCCGGCCCCGAAACCATTGGCCGCCAGGCCGTTCGTGGCGAGATCATAGGCCGGATTGCCGCTGGCGATGTAGAAAAGCAGGAAGGCCGCGACGATCGCGCCGAACACCTGTGCAACGACATAAAGCGGGATATCGCGCGCGTCGAAACGCCCGCCTGCCCACAGCCCGACGGTGACCGCGGGATTGAGGTGACAGCCCGAAATATGGCCGATCGCATAGGCCATGGTGACGACCGTCAAACCGAAAGCGAGCGAGACGCCAAGCAATCCGATCCCGACATCGGGGAATGCTGCGGCCAGAACCGCGCTGCCGCAACCGCCAAAGACAAGCCAGAACGTGCCGATAAATTCGGCAAGACCCTTTTGGATATTCGTCATGATGACCCTCCTCCCCGCCGGCGGCCTCAGACGCCTCCGGCGCGAGCATCATCCTATCAGGGCTGGGCGATCGAACAAGCCCTTGTCGAATCGAGACGAATCAGGCTGCGGCGACCGCCTCGACGAAGTGGCGCGCGCGCTGATGCAGCGACAGAGCCGCCTCGGTCAGCCCCGCCGACAATTGTCCCAGCGCCTGCGCGCCGTCGCCGACAGCGGTCGCGCCATGCCCGATCTCGCGAACGCGCGCGTCGATCTCGCGGCCCGCGAAGACTGCCTGTTCGACATAGCTGGCGATCGTCAGCGTCGTCGCGCTCTGCCCGTCGACCGCGCGGTCGATGGCGTCGGAAAAACCATTATTGGCATCGATCGCCTTTTCGACCTCGAGGAAGCCCGAAGCAACCTGTTCCACGATTTCGCGGATCCGGTCGACATATTGGGTGATGTCGCCCGCCGCTGACCGGGTCTGGCTGGCGAGAGTCTTGACCTCTGACGCGACGACGGCAAAGCCGCGGCCCGCATCGCCGGCGCGCGCGGCCTCGATCCCCGCATTAAGCGCGAGCATGTTGGTGCGGCTTGCCATGTCGATGATCAATGCGAGCATCTGTTCGATCGACTGGCTCGCCGCTTTCAACGCGATCGACCTTTCGCTCGCCTGCTTGACCTTGCGATGCGCGTCGCCGCGAACCGCGCGGGCGCGCGATCCGTCGTCGACAATCTTGGCCATCGTTGCCGCGAGCGCATGCCCCCGATCGCCAAGATCCTGTAGCCCGGCGAGCGTCTGCGCCGTCGCGCCCGCCACGGTTATCGCGTCTCGCCCGGTCTGTTGCGCGCGTTCGGACAGGGTCCCGGCGACCATTTCGACCCTGCGCGCCATGTCGGAGAGCGCGCCCGTGAGCGCGGTGATGTCCTGCTGGAATTCCCGACCGGCATCGTCGATCTGCGTCGTTCGCGCCGCGCGCTCCTGCGCCAGTTCGACCTCGCGCAGCATCGCCAGCTTGGTGAGTTGTCCGCTATCGAGCGTTTCGACGAACCGCCCCGCGCGCACGAGGATCAGTTCCTGCTGCCCCGGCGATTGCGCAACGATGCGCAACAGATCGGGCGTCGAGCATGCGACATCGGCAACGGGGCATGGTTCGATCATCGACGCGATCGAACCGCCGATCGTCGGATTCTGCATCAGCGAAAACCAGAATGGACAAAAAAGCAATTCGCGCACCCGCTGTTCGCGGATAATACCCACCGGCCGGTTGTCGCCATCGACCACCGCGAGCGCCCGGAGCTGCGGATTGCCGCGAAACAGGTCGATGACCTGCGACATATGCGCGTCGGCGCCGATCGCGGACGCGTGGCCCGACGATGGCGTAAAGGCATATCCCATGGCGTTCATCAATCTCTCTTCACTCTGCGACCCCTGTTCACCCCCGACCTAAAGCCGCTTGGTAAACACCACTTTAACCATTTATTTCAGTGATGTGACACACGGACTGTGCGCGGCGCCGATCCATCGCAATATCCTGTTCAGATCGCGGCGGTTATGCGATGGGGCATTATCGGCGAGGAGAAGAATATGCGCGTTATCATTCTGGCGGTCATGGCCGCCCCTCTTCTCGCCGGCTGCATCAGCGCGGCAAAGACGGTCGTGACGGCGCCGTTCAAGGCGGTCGGCCAGGTTGCCGACTGGTCGACCACCAGCCAGGACGAATCGGATCGCAACCGAGGCCGCGAAATGCGCAAGCGCGAGGAAGAACTGGGCAAGCTGTCGCGCCAGCGCGACAAGGCGGCAGAGAAATGCCGCGACGGCAACGAAGATCACTGCCGGCGCGCCGAAGTGCTGGAGCATGAAATCGAAGCGTTGATGGCGGCGCCGCGCTAAGCCGATTTATCGCACCCGCCGGCCCGTCCACACGACGCGGCCGACAAGCTGCACCGACGCCATCGGCAGGTCGTCCCAACTGCGATAATGCGGATTGTCGCTGATCACCGAAATCCGTCCCTGCCCCGGCGCGCGCGCGACGCGCTTCACCATCAGCACATCGTCCATGCGCAGCACATAGATGCCGTCGCGCAGCCGCGCCGCAGCGTCGCCGCCGTCGACCAATATGTCGTCGCCATCGTCGAGTGTCGGCGCCATCGAATCGCCCTCGACGCGAATGATGCTGAGCGCGCGCGGATCCGCACCGAGGTCACGCAGCCATTTGGGGTCGAAGGCAACCTCGCCCTCCACGGCTTCGCCGTCGACGCTGGCGCCTGCTCCCGCCGAAGCGCCGATCGCGAGTTTGGGTACCAGGATCATGCCCGGCCCGCGCATTCGCGCCGGGGTCGCGACACGCTGGACCGGCCCGCCGAGCATCGCTTCGGATACGCCGAGATAGGCGGCGATGCGCGCGCGGTCCTGCTCGCCCAGCCGCCGCGGCGAACCACGCTTGATATATTGCTGAATATAGGCGGGGTTGCGCCCGATGACCTGCGAGATGCGCGCGTAATCGATCCCCCTTTCCGTCAAGAGGCGGTCGAGCGCGGAGCGCGGATCCTGATCGAAATCGGCCATAGGTCGCTGGGTTCTGGTCCTTCCTATTTCGTTTCTACCAAACGGATTTTTCCTAGACAAGTAGGAAAATGGATATCAAATAGGAATTATCCTATCGGGTGAGTCGCCCGGTTCAAGCGCGATCAGGGAGGAAAATATGGAGCGCAGCCTGCTACAACGGATCGAGAGATTCTTGGCGGAATCGGCCATGCCGCCGAGCGTATTCGGCCGCGCCGCCGCGCACGACCCGCGCCTCGTCGCCGATTTGCGCAGCGGGCGCGAACCGGGGATCGATTTGACATGCCGTGTGGAGCATTTCATGAACAAATGGCGGGCCGACCGGCGCCTGGGGCAGGTAGCGCCGCAGGGCGATCGACGCACCCGAGCCTTTCGCCGCCTTGAAACGCGAGCAGAAGCGTGATGCGCTGGTCCCCCGCCTTGCCGCCGCGCCCCGGTTGCCCGCATCGGCGGCTCCGCCATTTGCTCGTCCGCGAACTGCCGCACGAACTGGTGCCGGGCGCATCGACCTTTCGCCCCTGGGCGAGCGCCAGTTTTGTCGGCGCACGCCATATCTTCCCCTGCGTCCTGACGGCGGGGGATAGCGAAACCATCCGCCATGCGCTGCATGAACGGCTGAGCGCGGCCGAATGGATGCTTCCCGGCCATATCGTCGCCGATGTCGCAGTGGAATGCGGCGCCGATCCGCAGATGCTGCGGATCGAGATTTTGACGGTCGAGGATTAGCCGACCGACTGGCGCGTCATCCGCTGCAAGGTGCTGAGGGCGGCTTCGAGCGCGAAGTCGACTTCGGGCTCGTCGGCTTCCGCGCCGTCGGGCACCGGGATTGCCGCAGTCGAAGCGGGCGCGGTTTGACGGCGGCGGGTGAGCCCCGCCTCGAAACGCGCGACCATCGCGCCTAGCGATTTGTCGGCGGGGTCGGGCATCGGCGGCGGCGACGTCATCACGGCAGGCTGCAACCAGGGCGCCTCGCCGTCGAATTCCTCTTCCGGTGCAAGATCGGCGAGCACGAGTTCGCCGACATCATCGCCCTCGGCCTCGGCCTCAGCTTCGTCTTCCAACCACTCGCCGGGCGCGGTCGGCTCGGCAAGGGCGCTTCCATCCAGTCCGCCCGCGGGCAGATCGCGCCCCGCGCGGATCGGCGGGCGCGGCGGATCATCGGGATGCAGGTCGACGCGGCGGCGCGTCAGCACCGGTTCGTCGTCGTCCGCCTCGACCGAAACGCGGCGAAAGCGGTCGCGCAGCGACGTCAGCCCCGCCGCCTCGGGCTTCGCGATGAGCAACGCGACAAATCCCGCGATCATCGCAGCGAACGCCGACATGCCGAACGCAAGCGCAAGGCGTCCGCCGTTGCCGATCGGCTGGACGAACATATCCGAAAGACGGTCGAGATAGAGATTCCAGCTGATCCCCGCGACCCATGAAAAGGGCATCACGGCGGCGAACAGGAAGGTCAGCGCCGCAGCACCGATCACTGCCGGAATCGCGGGCTGGAGCGCGCGCAGCAGCGCAGTCGCTGTCACCTTGGCCCGGTTCTCGCTGGTCTCTTCCATATCGTTCCAAATCCATCGGCCCGGCGGACCATGTGTCGTCACTTAGAATCGCGGCACGCAGGCGCCGCGCAGCAATCGCTGGTAAACCGGCTCGTAACGTAAAATGTTTGATGACCAGTTACGATGACTTTCGACAAAAATACGTGCTGTCCGCCGTCGCGCGGACCACATTTCGCGATTTTGCAGCAGGTTGGCAAGTGCATCGGCAATGGCGGCGGGGTCGTCAGGCGCGAACAAGGTGCCCGTGGCGCCGTCCTCGATCAGTTCACGGTGGCCGCCGACATCCGACGCGACAACCAGCTTGCCCTGCGCCATCGCCTCGAGCGGCTTCAGCGGCGTAACAAGGTCGGTCAGCCGCATTTTCTTGCGCGGATAGGCAAGGATATCGATCAGCGAATAGTAGCGCTCGACCTCCTGATGCGGGACGCGGCCGACGAAATGGATATGGGCCGCGGCGGAAGATGCTGCTGCCTGCGCCTTAAGCGCCGCCTCCATCGGCCCACCGCCGACGAGCAGCAGCCGCGCCTTAGGCTGCGCCGCGACCAAAGCGGGCATCGCCGCGATCAGATCGTCGATCCCTTCATAGTCATAAAAGCTGCCGATATAGCCGATCACCGCGTCGTCGGTCGCGAGGCCCAGCCTGTCGGCCAGCGCATCGTCGCGCGGGGTCGGATCGCCGAACAATTCGAGGTCGACACCGTTCGGCGATACAGTGATTTTGTCCGCATCGATTCCGCGCGCGATCAAATCGCCGCGCAATCCTTCGCAGATCACGGCGACCGCATCGGCCGATTTCACCGCGTGCGTTTCGAGCTGCCTGGTCAGCCAATAACGCAAGCTGCCCTCGCGTCCGGTGCCGTTGCCGACTGCTGCATCCTCCCAGAAGGCGCGAATTTCATAGATGACCGGAATGCCGAGCTTTTTTCCGACGCGCAGCGCCGCGAGCCCGTCGAGGACCGGTGAATGCGCGTGGAGCACCTCGGGCTTCCATTCTCGCGCCAACGCTTCGACGCGCTTCGCCAGCGCGCTGATTTCGCGCCATTCGCGGATCGGCGCACGCGCGGGCGCGATCGGCGGGGTGCGGTAGAAGGTCAGCCCGTCGACGGTTTCGCCATCCGGGCCGGGTTCGGGATGGCGTACGCCGGTCACACCCGCGACCTCCCACCCCTTTGCGACCTGCGCCTTCATCAGGGCGCGCGTGCGAAAGGTGTAGCCACTGTGCGCGGGCAGGCTATGATCGAGGACGTGCAAAATTCGGGTCATCATGCTGGCCTTTCGCAGACAAGGCTTAACGCGGCGTCAACCCCGATAGCGTAGGCAACGCGTTATATGGTCGACAATTTTTCCATTGCGCTGACGCATGTGCTGATGGCGCTTGCGCTCTGGCGCCTTCTCCATCGCGACGATCTCGACCGCGAGGTCAGCCCGCGTCTGCAGTGGCAGCAACGCCGCGACGCCGAACGCGCCGCAGAGGATGCGCGCACCGATGCGTGACATCGCATTCGTCGCCTTCCTGTTCGCCTTCATCGGGGTCGGCTTTCGCAAGCCTTTCCTGTTTGTGCTCTGCTTTTGCTATATCGACATCGTCGCGCCGCAGCGCCTCAGCTATTTCCTGATCAACTCGATCCCGATTTCGCTCATCGTCTTCGGCCTCGCGATCATCGGCTGGCTCGCGGTGGACGACAAGCGCGACACCCGCTGGTCAGGGCGGCAGATCCTGTTGCTCGTGCTGCTATTCTATTGCTGGATGACGACAATCAACGCCGACTTTCCGGTCGAGGCGGCCGATAAATGGAGTTGGGTCTGGAAAGCGCTCGTCTGGGCGATTTTCCTCCCGCTCACCTTACGCACCAAATTGCGTATCGAGGCGCTGATCGTCATCATGCTCCTGTCGGCGGGGGCGATTGCGATTGCGGGGGGGATCAAGACGGCTGGCGGCGGCGGCGGCTATGGTTCGCTCCAGCTGTTGCTCGCCGAAAATTACGGCCTCTACGAAGGGTCGATCATGTCGGCGGTCGGCATTTCGATCATCCCGCTGATCCTTTGGTACCGGCGTCACGGCACCATCTTCCCGCCCGACTGGCGCGTATCCTTGTTCTGCTTCGCACTCGTCTTCGCCTGCGCGCTGTTGCCGGTGGGGACGCAAGCGCGCACGGGACTTGTTTGCCTCGTCGTGCTGGCGATTCTTTCGCTGCGCACGGTCAAACACCGCTTTCTCTACATGGCGGGCGCCGGGCTGCTCGCGCTCGCCGCGGTGCCGTTCCTGCCGCAAAGCTTCACCCAGCGGATGGAGACGATCCAGAGCTATAAATCCGACCAGTCCGCCTCGACGCGCGTCGCGGTCTGGGCGTGGACGTGGGATTATGTGAAGGACAATCCCTTTGGCGGCGGGTTCAACACCTATCTGCAAAACTCGCTGCGCGTCGAAACGGCGGGGGGCACCTATGATCCCAACCAGCCGATGGCGGCCGAGGCGACGGTGCACGACGAAAAATCGCGCGCCTTCCACTCTTCCTATTTTGAAATGCTCGGCGAACAGGGTTATCCCGGCCTTGCGCTGTGGTTGATCCTGCACATCACCGGCCTGTTCCGGATGGAACAGCTGCGGCGGCGCTATCTCAAGACGCGGCGCGCCGAGGAACAATGGATCGCCCCACTGGCGACCGCGCTCCAGCACGGCCATATCACCTATATGATCGGATCGCTGTTCGTCAGCATCGCCTTCCAGCCCTTCATCTACATGATGCTGGCGCTCGAAATGGGTCTGTCGACCTATTGCCGCCGCCGCGAGCGGGAGGCGGGTTGGCGACCGCTGACCTCGCGCCCGGCGCAGGTTCCCGCGCGCCATACGGTGCCGAACCCCGGCTGAGGCCGGAACCATTCAGCGGGCCGGGGCGCTATGAACCCATGTCTGCACCGCGCCTTGTCCATGTCGACGACAGCCTGCCCGGCATCAGCCGCACGCGCTCGGGCGTCGGCTGGCTATATCGCGATGCCGAGGGAAAGATCATCCGCGACCGCGACGAGATAGACCGCCTCAACGCGATCGCGCTGCCGCCGGCCTATGAGGATGCGTGGTTCTGCCCTGCCCCCAACGGCCACATCCTCGCAACCGGCTATGACGCGCGCGGGCGCAAGCAATATCGCTATCACCCCGAATTCCGGATGGCACGCGAGGCCGACAAATATGATCGCTGTGCCGCCTTCGGCCATGCGCTGCCGTTGCTGCGCGCGCGCCTCGAGGGCGATCTGAACCGCCGGACACTGTGTTCCGAACGCGTCGTTGCAGCGGTCGTGCGTCTTCTCGATCTCGCCGCGCTCCGCGTCGGAAACGAGCAATATGTCGCGGCGAACAAAAGCTTCGGGGCGACGACGCTCCGCCAACGCCATGCCAAGCTGTCGGGAAAGACGCTACGCCTCAAATATATCGCCAAAGGTGGCGCGAAGCGCGAGGTGACGATCAGCGACCGCAGCCTGACGACGCTCGTCCGCAGGCTTCAGGATCTGCCCGGCCAGAATCTCTTTCAATATGACGATGGCGACGGCCTCTGCGCCGTCGCGTCCGAGAATGTGAATGCCTATATTCGCGAGGCGATGGGCGGCGATTTCAGCGCCAAGCATTTCCGCACCTGGTCCGCGAGCGTCGAGGCTTTCGCCTTCCTCTATGACGCGCCCGAACCGCCGACGCTGAAGGCGATGCTCGAACATGTGGCGGGCCGCCTCGGCAACACCCCCGCCATCGCGCGCAAGGCCTATGTCCACCCCGCGATGCTCGCCGCGGCGCAGGCGCGCGAAGACTTTGCCGCCGCGATCGGCAACCTGCCGCGCGCCACCCGCTATCTTTCGCGTTACGAACGCGGATTTTTGACCTATCTGGAGCAGACGCCCGCGGCCGCGGTGCTGCTCCAATCCGCCTGATCCGACCCAAGAGGACTCGACGTGACTTTCTCCCTGCTTGCCGCCGCGACCACCGCTGTCCCGAAAACCGCGCCCGCCAGGGCTGCCGCGACCAACCCGCTCGACGATCTCCAGCGCTATTGGGACATGAGCATCGCGTGGATCAACAGTCACTGGTTGCAGATCGGCATCGCGATCGGCGCGGGTCTCCTCATCTATTTCGTCCTGTCGATGGCGCGCAACTTCGCGCTCAAGCATGCGCAGTCGGCCGAAGGCGAGATGACGATGACCCACATCGCCGGGCGCGTGATCCACAAGACCAAATCCTCCGTGCTCGCGATCGTCGCGATCCGCATGGTCGCGGGCTATGCGCAGCCGCCCGCCGTGATCATGCAGATGATCCATTTCGTCTTCACCGTCGCGGTCGTGCTGCAGGTCGCGATCTGGGCGCGGGAAATCGTGCTCGGCCTGATCCAGCGCCGCGCCGCCGAGGGCAACAACGAGACGCTCAGCAACGCGATGGGGATCATCCGCCTGCTCATCAGCATCGCCTTGTTCGCGATCGCGGCGATCGTTATCCTCGACAATATGGGGGTCAATGTCACCGGGCTGGTGGCTGGTCTCGGTATCGGCGGCATCGCGATCGGCCTTGCCGCGCAGGGGATCTTCTCCGACCTTTTCGCCTCGCTCTCGATCATTTTCGACCGGCCCTTCCGCGTCGGCGAGACGATCAAATATGACACCAGCACCGCGACCGTCGAACGCATCGGGCTGAAAAGCACGCGCCTGCGTTCGATCAACGGCGAATTGCTCATCGTCTCGAACACCAATCTGCTTGCAAAGGAAATTACCAATTTCGCGCATCTCCACCGGCGCCGCGTCACCTTTGCCATCGGGGTTGTCTATCAGACCAGCCCCGAGATGCTGCGCGATTTGCCGGCGCTTCTGGAAGAGCAGGTCAAGGCGGCGGGACAGGAATTTGTCCGTTCGAGCTTCGTCACCTTCGGTCCGTCGAGCCTCGATTTCGAGCTGCTCTTCGACGTGTTCAGCGACGATTATGACATCGTCGTCGCCGCGCGCACCGACGTCGCGATCCGGTTGTTCGAGGCGATGGCGAATGCCGGATATGAATTCGCCTATCCGACCCAGACGACCTTTACCGCAGCGCCCGACGGGACGATGATCATGCCTTATGCCGAGTCCCCGAAGCCCAGGGCGAGCGCCGCAAAGACGGCCAAACCGGCCTGACGCTACGGCGCCAAGGCTGTGCAGCTTGGCCCTTGTGCAAAGCGATACGACAGGCCTAGAACCCGCCCCGAACCAGCTATTGAGGGGATGAACATGGCCAGTATCACGCCGCAGGAACTGCAAGCCAAGGTCGGCGAGCATCTCGGCACATCCGACTGGGTGCTCGTCGATCAGGAGATGATCAACAAGTTCGCCGACGCGACGGGCGATCATCAGTTCATCCATATCGACGAGGAAAAGGCCAAACTGACGCCGTTCGGCGGCACAATCGCGCATGGCTTTTTGACCCTTTCGCTGATGCCGATGCTAGGCCAGAGCACCGACGGCCCCAAGGTCGGCGGCGTCAAGATGGGCGTCAATTACGGCTGCAACAAAGTCCGCTTTCTGTCGCCCGTCCGTTCGGGCAAGCGCGTGCGCAGCCACATCAAGCTGCTCGAACTCGAAGAAAAGCGCCCCGGCCAGTGGCAGCAGACCAACGAAGTGACCGTCGAGATCGAAGGCGAGGAAAAGCCCGCCTTGATCGCCGAATGGATCAGCCAGTTTTTTGTTTGAATTATCTCCCCCTCCCGCTTGCGGGAGGGGTCGGGGGAGGGCCTGTTGGCCTTGAACTACCCCGACATGCCCCACCCAAACCCTCCCCTGAAGGGGAGGGCTTAAGTAGAAGGAAAATTACCTCATGCGTGACGCCGTTATCGTTTCCACCGCCCGCACCCCGCTGACCAAGGCGGCGCGCGGCTCGTTCAACAACACCCTCGCCCCGACGCTCGGCGCGCATGCGGTTCGCGCCGCGGTCGAGCGCGCCGGCATCGAAGGCGGCGAGATCGACGATGTGCTGTTCGGCGCTGCGATGCAGCAGGGATCGCAGACGATGAACGTCGCGCGCCTCATTGCTCTTCGTGCCGGACTGCCCGTCACCGTCCCCGGCATGTCGATCGACCGTCAATGCTCGTCGGGCCTGATGACGATCGCAACCGCCGCCAAGCAGATCATCGTCGACCGTCAGGACATCGCGGTCGCCGGCGGCATCGAGTCGATCTCGAAGGTCAGCGGCAGCGGCAAGGTCTTCATCGAGACCGACGCCGAGCTGATCGCGATGCACAAGGACACCTATATGCCGATGATCGGCACCGCCGAGGTCGTTGCAAAACGTTACAATATCAGCCGCGAGCTGCAGGACGAATATTCGCTCCAGTCGCAGCAGCGCACCGCCGCCGCGCAGCAGGCCGGTAAATTCGCCGACGAGATCGTCGCATGCAAAGCGACGATGGCGGTTGTCGACAAGGAAACGAAGGAAATTTCGTTCAAGGACGTCGTCGCCGATCATGACGAGTGCAACCGTCCCGACACGACGCTCGAAGGCCTGTCGAGCCTGAAGCCGGTGATGGGCGAAGGCCACACGATCACCGCGGGCAACGCCAGCCAGCTCGCCGACGGCGCGTCGGCATGCGTCGTGATGGAAGCCAAGGTCGCCGAAAAGAAGGGCCTCCAGCCGCTCGGCCGCTATGTCGGCATGGCGGTCGCGGGCACCGAACCCGACGAAATGGGCATCGGCCCCGTCATTGCGATCCCCAAGCTGCTCGAACGCTTCGAGCTCAAGATGGACGACATCGGCCTGTGGGAACTCAACGAAGCCTTTGCCGTGCAGGTGCTCTATTGCCGCGACCAGCTCGGCATCCCGAACGAGCTGCTCAACGTCAACGGCGGCTCAATCTCGATCGGCCACCCGTTCGGCATGACCGGCGCGCGCTGCGTCGGCCACGCGCTGATCGAAGGCAAGCGCCGCGGCGTGAAATATGCCGTCGTCACCATGTGCATCGGTGGCGGCCAGGGCGCAGCGGGCCTGTTCGAGGTCTTCTGATTTGCGCCTGAGTGCTCCGCGTATCGAGCCGGTCGATTTGGACCGGCTCGATGCCGACCAGCGCGCCGCGCTCGAGCCCTTCCTTGCCCCCGATTCCGGACAAGTTGGCGGCAAGGTCGGGGGCGGCAAGATCCTCAACATCTTCCGCACCCTTGCCCATGCGCCCAAGGCGCTGACCGCCTTCCTCGGCTGGGGCAATTATATCCTGTCGCGGCGCAACGCGCTGAGCCCGCGCGACCGCGAACTCGTCATCCTGCGCACCGGCTACAATTGCCGTTCGGGCTATGAGTGGACGCAGCACAAGCGCATCGGCCTCGACTGCGGCCTTACCGAAGAAGAGATCGCGCGCATCAAGGCGGGTCCCGACGTCGCGGGCTGGAGCGACCTCGACTGCGCGATGCTCCGCGCGACCGACGAACTGACCAGCAGCCAGTTCGTGACCGACCCCACATGGGCCGCGCTCGCGCCGCTCGGCGACAAGGGCCGCATGGACCTCGTCATGACCGTCGGCCAGTATACGCAGGTTTCGATGATTTTGAACAGCTTCGGCATCCAGGTCGAGGACGGCTGGGACGTCGACCCCGACCTCAAAGCCTGAACCAAGGAGAGAGACATGAGTGAAATCGGAGTAATCGCGACGCTGCGCGTCCAGCCCGGCAAAGAGGGTGAGTTTGAAGGCGTCTTCGCCGAACTGGCTGCGGCGGTGAACGCGAACGAAGCAGGCAACAGCTATTACCGCCTGTTCCTGACGGGCGAGACGGGCGTTTACAAGGTTCTCGAATGCTATGACGATCAGGCGGCGCTCGACGCGCACCGCGCCTCCGACCATTTCCGCAGCATCGGCGCGCGCCTCGGCCCGTGCCTCGCCGGAGCCCCCGAGATCGAGACGCTAAGCGCAGCCTGAGCGGCTGGTTTCGACCAGAAGCGGACCTATCCTTCATCGTCACCCCGGACTTGATCCGGGGTCCATGACTGCAGCGCTGCCGTGGATCCCGGATCAAGTCCGGGATGACGAATGATGGGTGCGTCCGCTTCCCACCCCAAAGCCGACACCCGTCACCCGATTTCGGCAATTTCCCCCGACTGGTCGCCGAGCACATAGCGCGGCCCCGCACCGCGCTGCGCCGCCTTATCCTCACGGTTATAGAGGCCGCATTTCTTGAGCGACAGGCAACCGCAGCCGATGCAATTGCCGAGCAATTCGCGCGTGCGTTCGAGCGCCGCGATCTGCGCATCGATCCGCACGCCCAGGCCGGTGCTGATCCGCGTCCAGTCGGCAGCATTGGGCGTGCGTCCGGCAGGAAGCCGCGCCAGCTCGGCGGCAATCTCCTCGAGGCTCAGCCCCAGTTGCTGCGCGATCAGGATGAACGACACCCGGCGGATATCGGCGCGCAGGAAGCGCCGCTGGCCGCCGCCGGTGCGCAACGCCTCGATCAGCCCCTTGGCTTCGTAAAAGCGGATCGCCGACACCGCGACCCCGGTACGCGCCGCGAGTTCGCCGATCGGGATCAAGTCGGTCCGATGCCTCATCATCACTCCTCGTTTTTCCTTGATCTCAACCTGACTTGAGCTTTCATAAGCCGTGCGTCAACGCGAATCAGGAGAAATCAAGTGACGCATCCCTTCATCGAGCATGTGAATCTGACGGTAAGCAACCCCGACCGCACCGCTGGAATCCTCTCGGCGATCTTTGGCTGGCACGAACGCTGGCGCGGCCCCGCGCAGGGCGGCGGGCGCACGATCCACCTCGGCAGCGACGCCGCCTATGTCGCGCTCTACACCGGTCCCGACGGCCAGCACGCCGAAGCGCCATATCAAAAGGGCGCGCCGCTTAACCATGTCGGGGTGCAGGTCGACGATCTCGACACGATCGAGATGCGCGTGAAGGCGGTCGGCCTCACCCCGTTCAACCACGGCGATTACGAACCTGGCCGCCGCTTCTATTTCTTCGATCCCGACGGCATCGAATATGAGGTCGTCAGCTATGCCGAGGCCCGCCCGCGCTGAACCGGGCAACATCCGCAGCGCTGGCGCGTTGGTCGTTTATCGAGAGACGAAAGGAAATCTCCCATGAGCGACGACATCAAGAAGCAGTTCTGGAAAGCCTTGGCCGACAGCCCCTATGTCATGGTGGGCGCGACGGGCGAACGCGACCATCATATCCCGATGAACGCGCAGCTCGACAAGGATGCGAACAGTGCCTTCTGGTTCTTCACCGCGACCGACAACCGCCTGTCAGGCGGCGGCCCCGCGATGGCGCAATTTTCGGCCAAGGGGCACGATCTGTTCGCCTGCATTTCGGGCACGCTAGTCCATGAAAGCGACCGAGCGATACTCGACAAATTGTGGAACAACAGCATCGCGGCCTGGTACGAGGGCGGCAAGGACGACCCCAAGCTCGTCCTGCTTCGCTTCGACCTAGACAATGCCGAAATCTGGACCGCCGATCCGAGCATCAAGGGCCTGTTCAAGCTGGCAACCGGTTTGACGATGAAGGAAGGTGAACTCGGCCAGCACGCGGAGGTCGCGCTTTAGCGTTCACCCTTCGTTTCGAGCGACGTCGACACACCCTCGTCTGCGCGACGACCGATGGGCATCTCGACTTCGCGCGATGCGAACGGATAAACTGGACTAGCCCACAGGCGGCCCGACCCGCCCCTCGCGAAATTCGAATCCACCCTCGCGGTCGCGCTCCAATAGGGCGGGACCGTCGAGATCCACCCATCGCGCGCGCTGCGCAAGGACGAAAGCCGGCGCAATCGCCAGGCTGGTCGACAACATGCACCCGACCATGATCGACAGCCCCGCCGCGTCGGCGGCGTCGGCTATCCGGAGCGCCTCGGTCAACCCGCCGGCCTTGTCGAGCTTGATATTCACCCCGTCGTAAAAGGCTCCGATGCGCGCGACATCGGCCGCAGTCTGACAGCTTTCGTCGGCGACAAAGGGAATGGGTGCATAGATCGGATCGAGCAGCGCGTCGGCCCCCACCGGCACCGGCTGTTCGATCATTTCGACTCCCAGGTCGGCGAGTGCTTCCGCCTCGCTCAAAATGTCGACATCGCGCCAGCTTTCATTGGCGTCGACGATCAGCCGCGCTTCGGGCGCGCCCTTGCGTACTGCCGCGACGCGCAGCCGGTCGTTTTCGCCGGTGAGTTTGAGCTTCAGCAAACGATAGCCGTCAGCCTCGGCGGTCGCCGCCTGCTCCGCCATCGCGCCGGGGGTGCCGAGCGAAATGGTGAGCGCCGTGACGCGCGACGTCGGCGCGCCCTCGGAACCGACAAGCTGCCAAAGCCTCAGACCCCGCTGCCTTGCCTCGAGATCCCAAAGCGCGCAGTCGATCGCGTTGCGCGCCGCCCCCGGCGCCATGATTTCCTGCACCGCAGCCCGCGCTTCGGCTGCGTCCAGATCGGCAATATGCGGTGCAGCCATCAATATCTGATCGCGACACCCCGCCGCATCCTCGCCCAGATAATAGATCGGCGTCCCCTCGCCGCGCCCGATCGCGCCTCGATCTCCTTTGGCGCTCTCGATTTCGGCGACCACGACATCGACATGCGTCTTGGCGCCGCGGCTGATCACAAACGCTCCCGCGACGGGCCAGCGTTCGACACGCGCGCTTTTCAGTTGGATAGCCATGCAGGGAGGCTAGTGTAGTTCGCGATGACCGGCAAATCCCTTTCGGAACGTATCGGCGATCTCGGCCACCGCCTCGCGGTCGAGGCCCACGCCGCCTGGCTCGCCGCGCGGGACCCGCGCGTGCGCTGGCTCGCGCGGCTGCTGGCGATCGCGGTCGCGGCCTATGCGCTGTCGCCGATCGACCTGATCCCCGATTTCATCCCGATCCTGGGCTGGCTCGACGATCTGCTGATCGTCCCGCTGGGCCTGTGGGTGGTGCGCCGGCTGATCGCCGATCCGCTCTGGGCCGAACTCCACGCCGCTGCCGAGGCGGCAAGTACCCGCCCGTCGAGCCGCGCGGGGATGGCGTTCATCCTGCTGCTGTGGGCATGGCTGCTCTATATCATCTACTGGTCGGTGCGAACGTCGCCCTGGCACTAAAGGTGTCGCGCAGAAGGGCGGCAACGAGGGCTTTGTGGTGGCACGCGGAGGGGAACGGTTTCCGTTCGGGCCTTCACCCGCCGTTGCTGCGAATCCATTTCTCGACCACCGGCGCGATCTCGTCGCGCCATTTGCGGCCGTTGAAAATCCCGTAGTGGCCGACGCCCTTGGCCATCAGATATTTCTTCTTCTCGGCGGATAGCGATTTGGCGATCGTCAATGCCGCCTTGGTCTGGCCGATCCCCGAAATATCGTCGCGCTCGCCCTCGATCGCGAGGATCGCTATATCCTCGATCGCGCCGACATCGACCGGCTGGCCGCGATGCGTCATCTCGCCCTTCGGCAGCAGGTGGCGCTGGAATACCACGTCGACCGTCTGCAGGTAGAATTCGGACGTCATGTCGCACACCGCGCGATATTCGTCGTAGAATTCCTTGGTCTTGTCCGCACTCTCGCCGTCGCCGTCGACCAGATGTTTGAACATCTCCCAATGGCTCATCATATGATTGCCAAGGTTCATCGACATGAAGCCGGCAAGCTGTAGAAAACCCGGATAGACGCGGCGCCCCGCGCCCGGATAATAGGCCGGAACGGTCGCGATGACATTTTCCTGGAACCAGGCATGCGGGCGCGTCATCGCATGCTCGTTCACTGCGGTCGGCGCCTTGCGCGTGTCGATCGGCCCGCCCATCATCGTCAGCGTTTTGGGACGGCACTTATGCTTGTTCGCCGCCATGATCGCCGCCGCCGCAAGGCTGGGCACCGACGGTTGGCACACCGCCAGCATATGCGCGCCCGGGCCGATATGTTCGAGCCACGAAATCAGATAATCGACATAATCGTCGAGGTCGAACTTGCCCGCCTCGAGCGGCACATTGCGCGCGTCGCGCCAGTCGGTGATCCACACGTCATGGCCGGGCAGCATCCGTTCGACCGTGCCGCGCAGCAGCGTCGCATAATGGCCCGACATCGGCGCGACGATCAGCAGCTTGGGCGCGTCTTTCGTGCCCTTATGCTTGAAATGCTTGAGCTGGCCGAACGGCTTGCGCGCCTCGACGGCCTCGGTCACCCGCACCGTCTCGCCATCGACCACGGTCTGGTACAGCTCGAACCCCGGTTTGCCGCGCGGTGCGGACGCATGCGCGAAGACTTCCAGCGCCGATGCGAACATCGGGCTGCCGCTGAAATAGCCAAGCGGATTCGCCGGATGCTGCATCACCTGCGCGCCCGCCGTCGCGAGCGCACTCGCCCCTGCGAGCCAGTTCTTCTGCATGTCAAAGGCGTGATACAGCATTTTCATTCGTTCCTTGCGTGACCCCTGCGGCGCTCTTCGGCCCCTGCACGTTGATGAGCAGTCTAGGGGCTCAGTCTCATTGTGCAATGCATCAAAACCATTGCGGCGCGCAAATTTTGTCCATATTCTGCACCCACGGCGCATGATGCGCCGATGGAGTGAACATGTCTGAGATTGCGGGCAACCGCTAACATCCCGGCGTAATCAGGATGTGCGCAGCGCGGCGACCAGCGGGTCGGCGCGCCTTTGTTGCTTGAAAATCCCGGACATATCCCATGAACATTTCGAAAGCGGAGCAGCGCATGCTCCATGTGCTGGCGCAGGGTGGCATGATCCGCCATCGGCGCGGCGAAAAGGGCGATATCGTCGAAGCCCTGTGTTTCACTCGCGACGGACACGTCCTCGCCAATACCGGCCTATCCTTGTTCAACCGGCTGCGACGGCGCGGTTTCATCGGCTCGCAGAACGGCGCGCCGTACCGGATCACGCAGGCAGGGCTGCGCGCGGTGCGCGCGCAGCTCGACAATCGATGACGATCGGGAGCGCGGTGCCGGTCGCCGCGCTCCCTTTTCAGCGCGATCCTGTCGCCGCGCTTCAAAGCGCTTGAAGCCATGGGTCATTCTGCGGCGTTGAGCGGCATCGGCGGGGCTGCTAGGGCCGTCGTCCATGGCGACCACATCCGAAAAATCCGACACACCCCGCCGCAAGCTCGGCAGCCTTCGCATGATCTGGCACTATGCCAGCCGCTATCCGCTGCAACTGCTGATCGCTGCGGTAGCGCTCGGCGTCGCCGCGCTCGCGACGCTCGCGATCCCCTATCAATTCAAGGCAATGATCGACAGCGGCTTCGTCGCCGGCGGCGGCGACGTGAGCCCGCATTTCCGCTTCTTTTATGTCATTGTGCTGTTGCTCGCGATCGCCACCGCGCTCCGCTTCTATTTTGTCAGCTGGCTGGGCGAACGCACTGTCGCCGACATCCGTCAGGCCGTGCAGCGCAACCTGCTGCGCCTCGCCCCCGGCTTTTTCGAGGAAAACCGCCCGTCGGAAATCGCCTCGCGCATGACGTCGGACACCTCGATCATCGAACAGACGGTAGGCACTACCGTTTCGGTCGCTTTGCGCAACACAGTGATGGGAATTGGCGGCATCGCCTATCTTTTCACCCTGTCGCCTAAACTCACCGGCGGCATCTTGCTCGGCATTCCGGTGATCATCATGCCGATCGTCCTGCTCGGCCGAAAGCTCCAGAATGTCTCTCGGACCAGCCAGGATCGCGTCGCCGACATTGGGGCGACCACCGCCGAACAATTGGGCGCGATGAAGATCGTCCAAGCCTTCGGGCAGGAAGAGCGCGAGGCCGATCGTTTCACCACTGCGGTCGAAGCGAATTTCGCGACCGCCAAGCGCCGTATCCGCCTGCGCGCGATGATGACCGCGATCGTTATCGGCCTGCTCTTTGGCGCGATCACCACCTTGCTCTGGTACGGTGCGGCGGGTGTTGCCGCGGGGACGATTACCGGCGGCACGATCGCCGCTTTCGTATTGACTGGCGGATTGGTGGCGGGCGCATTCGGCGCGCTCACCGAAGTCTATGGCGATCTCCTGCGCGCAGCCGGCGCGGCCGAGCGCCTCAGCGAACTCCTAAATGCCGAAGCAAGCATCGCACCGCCCGCAAAACCGCGCCTCTTCCCTGAACCACCCGTCGGCACGCTCGAATTCGCCAACGTAGAATTCCATTATCCGACCCGCCCCGATGCCCCGGCGCTCCATAATTTCTCGCTCGCGATCAATCCGCGCGAGACGGTCGCCATCGTCGGCCCCTCGGGCGCCGGCAAATCGACGCTCTTCCAGCTCGCCGAGCGCTTCTACGACCCGCAGGGCGGCCAGATCCGCCTCGACGGCGTCCCCCTCACCGAAGCCGACCCCGCCGACATCCGGGCGCGTATCGCGATGGTGCCGCAGGAAACGGTGATCTTCGCCGCCTCGGCGCGCGACAACCTTCGCTACGGAAACTGGGCCGCGACAGACGAGGATCTTTGGGACGCCGCGCGCGCCGCCAATGCCGATGAATTCCTCCGCAAGCTACCGCAGGGTCTCGATACGTTCATGGGCGAAGGCGGCGCGCGCCTATCGGGCGGCCAGCGCCAGCGCGTCGCGATCGCGCGCGCGCTGCTCCGCCGCGCTCCGCTGCTTCTCCTCGACGAAGCCACCTCGGCGCTCGACGCCGAATCCGAAAAGCTGGTGCAGGACGCGCTCGAAACGCTGATGCACGACCGCACGACGATCGTCATCGCGCACCGGCTCGCGACCGTGCGCGCCGCCGACCGCATCATCGTCATGGACGACGGCCGCATCGTCGAAGAGGGTAAGCATGACGAACTTGTCGCCTCCGACGGCCTCTACGCCCGTCTCGCGCGGCTCCAGTTCCAGGACAATCTCGCCGCTGCCTGATCGACGCACCTTCCCGAAACCAAGGATATCCCGATGCTCTATGACCTGACCGTCCCAGCCTACCAGAACGGCTTGAAAGCGCTGTCGGCGGAGCTCGGCCGCGCTCTCGCATGGGGTGGGGAGAATGACATCGGGGAATTGCAGTTCGCGGTGGCACGCCTCGCGCCCGACATGTTCCCGCTCGCGGCACAGATCCGCTTCACATGCACGCAGGCGCTTCAGCCGCTGGTCCGCCTCGGCGTGGGCGATGTCCCCGAATTTGCCGAGGACGCTGTTGATTTTGCCGACATGCAGGAACAGATCGCAGCAACGCTGGCGTTTCTCGATACTGTCGGTCCCGCCGCGCTGGGCGACGATGCGAACCGGGCCGTCAGTTTCACGTTACCCAACGGCATGACGTTCGACATGACCGCGCTCGACTATCTTCGCGACTGGGCGCAGCCGCAATTCTATTTCCACAGGGTCGCCGCCTACGCAATACTGCGCCACATGGGCGTTCCGCTCGGCAAGGCCGATTATGTTAGCTATATGATGCGCCACCTTCGACCCGGAACAGCACCGACCGCTCCCGCCGCTTGAAAGCAACGGGAGCGCCGCCGGGATCAGATCAGCCCGGCGTAATCGTGGATGCCTGGAAAGGCGAGCTTCGTCCCGCCATTGCGCCGGATCGCCCCGATCGCCTCGTCGACACGCAGATATCGCGCCCGCGCATCGGGTTCCAGCAGGATCGCTGCAGGCTCGGGGCGTTCGGCGGCCTGCTTCACGAGCACCCCCAACTGCGCAAGGTCGACGGCCGCGTCGTTCCAGCGGATCACATCCGCCGTATCGATCGTGACGCGATTTTCGTCCGCGACCGGAATTCCCCGCGTGTCGGCGGGCAGCGTAACATCGACGCTGTGCGTCGGCGGCGGGATGGTGATAATGAACATCACCAACATCACCAGCATGACGTCGATCAGCGGCGTGGTGTTGATGTCGGGATCGCCATTGGGGTCGGCGCGAAAAATGCTGCGATGAAACATGCTGCGGCGTCTGCGCATCGTCTCTCTCCCATTCGGGGAAGGACAGCCGCGATTGACGGGCGCCCCCCTATCGAGGGCCAAAGACCATCTCGCCCTCCTAGTAATGTTATATCATAATTCCATATAGGCAAGAAAATAATCGAATAACTCGGCCCGCCACAAAGAGCGGCACTTATCGATCGCCGTTCCTCCGCAGGCGAGGCATCCCGCTTTCCTTCCCTTTCTTCGCGCCTTTGCGTGAGGGTCTCAGAGTTCACGCAGAGTCGCGGAAGTGCGAATAGTCCCTGCGGACGCCGAGAGCGGGAGAACCGGAATACCCGCCGGCGCCGGTAGAATAAATTCACTGTGTCCGACCTGCACGGCGGCGCGCATAAAGAAAGGGCGGCACCTTTCGGCACCGCCCCTCTTTTTCGTTCCGTCCCTATCGGGATGGAAATCGGTCTTACATGCCCGAGTTCGGACCGTAAGTGATTTCCACGCGACGGTTCTGGTCGTTGCGGACGCCATCGGCGGTTGCAACGGCCGGACGGCTTTCGCCGAAGCCCTGCGCGCTGATCGAGCCATCCGAGATACCGCGAGCGGTAAGATAGCTGCGAACTGCGGTGTTGCGACGTTCCGACAGGCCGACGTTGTACGTGGCCGAACCCGAACGGTCAGCGTGACCGGCGAGCATGACCTGCGTACCCGTGCAACCACGGTTGTAGGCGCTGATCGCGTTGTCGAGCGTCGAAGCCGCTTCCGGCGTGATGTCCGACTTATCCCAGTCGAAGTACACGATATACGGTCCGGGCGCACATTCCACGACCGGCGGCGGCGGCGGAGGCGGCGGGGGCGGCGGGGGCGGCGGGGGCGGCGGCGGCGGTGCCACAACCGGCTCCGGTGCGCCACCGAAGTTGAACGTCAGCGTACCCAGGATCGAGTGCGAACGGAAGCGCGTCGAAACGTCGCGGCCGAGCTGGTCGACCAAGTCGAGGTTGTCGGCGTTGAAGAAGCGATACTTCAGGCCAACGTCGATGCTGTCGGTCAGCGGAGCACGGATGCCCGCGATCGCCTGCCAGGCAAAGCCCGTGTCCGAATCGTCGAGGAAGTTACCGGCATAGACCGGTTCAACCGAAACGCGCGCAACACCGGCACCGCCGCCGACAAAACCCTGAAGGCCGTCGTCGTCACCGAAGTCGAGCATGCCGTTGACCATGAAGCTCAAAGCATTCGTGTCGCCAGCAAGCGGAACCGAACCGGTTGCAAGCGCGCCAGCGCCGCTCACCGACTGCGGGATGCCCGGGGTCGTGAAACGGCCCGACTTGATGTCGGCTTCACGGAAACCGACTTCGACTTCCGCACGGAAACCGCCAAAGTCATACCCGACGGTACCTTCGACGTCATAGCCAGCGCGATGATCAAGCGAACCGGCATTGTTGAACGTGCCGATGTCGAGATCCAAGTCCTCGACGAGCATTGCGCCTGCACCCACACCAACATACCAAGAGTTGTCACGCGCCAGAACAGGCGACGCAAGGGTGGTGGAGGCCAACGCCAGAGCGACGGCAAGCTTCCTCATAATAATTCCCCTTTCAATTGAGATATACGTCTCGGAGGACGTCCTACTCGCCGCTTTGGTTCCGTGCAAGTGAACAAATCGTCAATCTGTTGCCAAAAAGTCGCACTTGCGACGCCAATGCGCCGAAATTCAACCTGATATCAGAAGACCCTGCGCGGCGAGGTGCAGGATCAGTGTCGAGATCGCAGTACGCGCTTCGGAATCGATTGTCGACCCACCGGATGGCGCCATAACGACCCCCGGCGGAGACCACGCACCTTCGGCGAAACGAAGCCGCGCCCCGTCGGTCAAACGCGTCGCCTGCATTCCCTCACGCGGTGGGACAAATCGCCATCCGCCTCCCGTCCGGATTGCAATCGCATTGTCCTGACCCGCCCAGGCTGCTGTCGGTGCCGCGCCGACGATCCAGCATTCCCCTTCGTCGGGGCTTGCCGGCGGCGTGGCGAGCGGCCCGCCCTCGACGGCCGGATGAATCAAAGCGTCGAGCAGCGTCAACGCTTCGTTGTGCGTCACCTCTTTCTGCGCCTGCGCCACGGCGAGTAACGGTAGGGCAAAGCGCGGCGTGGCTGGCATCAAGGTCATGGCATTATCCTTTTATGTCAGTGGCAAAGACAGCGGTGACGACAGGGCGAAATCTCCCACCTGCCGAATCTCGATCGTGCAGCCGGGCGGCATGGCGGCGATTTCGGCGGCCCCGATTCCGGACGTGGGAGATGTGCTCTCCCATGGTCCGATTCCCGGAACGGGTGGCGACAGGGTGATGCGCCAGGCCTCGCGACTTTCGCCAAGCGGCTGGTCGACATGGTCGCGCCACCCGGTGTCGACGCGGCTACGTCTGGCCCAGCCGATCGTCGCGCCCTCCATATCGTGGAAGCAGATATGCCCGTGAACCGGGGCCAGTGGCCGCAAGGCCCGACCGGCCGCTGGCACAGCAAGGGCAGTCAGCATGGTCCCGCCCCGCGGCGCCCACTCGAGGATCGCCTCGCCACTTTCGGTCAATCTGGCGAGCGCCTCGGGCAATATCATCAACGCCGAATCGTCGAGCAGGACAAAGGGCACTCCGGCGGGATGGCTCATATCCCTCTCGGTTCCGGCCAGTCCGCGCAGCAGGCGCGACAGCCGCCAACGCCCGGGTCCGACGACATCCGCGATGCCGAACTGCAACAGTTCGCCGCCCACCATCGCCCGGTTCGCCCCGCCGAGCAGGGCCGCGTCCCCAACCGATTCCAATGTCATCGCTGGGTTGACCAGCTGAACTTCGACGCTGTTCAAAAGGTCGAACAGATATTGGCTTCCCGCCGCGAGCGGCTCGACGAGCTCCCCCAGCGCCGCGGCCGGACGCACCGTACCGATCGGGATCGGCTCGGTACCGGCCGACGCGACGAGCCAGCAATCGGCACCGCGCCAGCCATCGTTGCTGCCAGCACCGGCAACCATTAGCCGCGGCGCCGATGCCGCCGGACTGCCCATATTGGGAAGGTCGAACAGGCGGACCGTGCCGATGGCGTCGGGCCAGTCGGGCGCACCGACCGGAACCCCTGGCTCTGCCGGCAGGTCGGCTGCGGGGAGCGGCGCGTGGCGCCTGAGCTCCAGCAAGATATCGCCGCCGCGAACCGTCCGTCCCGCCAGTCGCCAGCGGCTCCCGTCGGCCAATTGAACGACATGCCCGACGGTCAGCGCCAACGCCGCAAGATCGGCGCGCCAGACCAGGGTTTCACGCCCGTCCGCCGCGGCGGCGGCAAGCCGTTGCGCCAGTGCCCGCGCCGACGTCGCCGGCAATACTGCAGGCAAGTCGATCCGCTCCTCGCGAACGCCGCCGCCCGCCACCATGCTCGTCTGCTGGCCCAGCTGATAATCGCGCTCGGGCTCATAATGCCGCAACCGGATCGCCCCCGGCAGCGACGATAGCGGGGCACGGCGTTGTTCGGTCCGGTCGCCCGGTGCCTCGCCCCGCCCCGCCTCGCGAAAATCAGCCAGCGCCAGCGGCTCCTCGTCCCCGGCGGTCGGCGCAAGCTGCCATCCGCCCGGCCCGCTCACCAGCCGCGCGCCGTCGGCCTCGAACAGCGGCTGAAGCGCGTCACGCAACCGGTCGCCTGATGCGGCGTAACCCGTAAACGGCCATTCACCGCCGCAGCGCGCCGCCTCTCCGAACAGGCTGTTGCCGACCATGCCCGCGTCGATTCCCGCAGCATCGGCTTCGACTTCGAATGTCAGCGACGGAATCCGGTTGCCGAACGCCCCCAGTTCGAGCTCCTCGAACACCGCATAGGCACACCCCCGAAACGCACTTGCCGACGCGACGCCCAGCGCCGACGCGATCAGCGGATCGGCGGCCTGATCCTCGCCGCCGTCATGCCAGCGAAAGATGCACCGCTCCTGGAAGGCCCCGCTGGACCCGCGCAACAGATTGCCGTCGGCCCAGATGCGCCCGATTCCCAGGATCGGACGCGACGACAATGCGACCGCGAGCGAGACGGCATAGCTATATTCGGTCGTCGACGGCTGCCCCTTGCCGCCGCCGCGCTTGTTTCGCCGTTCGATAAGGTCGGTCGCCCAGATCACGCTGCCCGCAACGCGCATCGTCCCGAACAGCTGCGGGACCTGCTGGCCATAGGTCGACGCCTGAATCTTCAGATCGGCCAGGCGCGGCCCTTCGCGTCCCTTGGGTTTGAAAATCTGCGCGTCGATTTGCTGGCCCACCGCCGCACCGATCGCCGCACCCACTGGCCCGCCGACAATCCCGCCGACCACCGTCAGCACCAATGTTGCCATTGCTAAGTCTCCAAAGTTTTCTTCCCTCCCGCATGCGGCAGAGGGGGCAAGAATTGCCAGCTTTCTGGCTAGTCGTAGCGGGGTGGGCAAAGCGGCAATCCTGCAATCCGTCATCGAGCGGCGTCTCGACCACGCGCCGCAGCCCGGCATGAGCATGGACGAAACTTGTGCGCCCCAATATCATCAAATGGAACTGCCCCGCCGGATAGGCGATCAGCGCCACATCGCCCTCGCGCGCGTCGCCCTCGGCAGGAGCGAAGCTCGCATGTACCAACCCCGCTTCGACGTGATTCCGCGACCAGCCGCGCAGCGGATAACCGCGCGGCCGTTCCAACATGCACCCCGCCGCTGCATAGGCCGCCCAAACCAGCCCCACACAATCGAGCCCGGTCGCCGGGTCGCACCCCTGCGGCCGGAACGCCACCCCCACCATAGCCCGCGCCGCCGCAAAGGCTCGCGCTCCCAGCTCATCCACCGGGATAACGCGTCAGCAAATCATTGCCCGGCAGATGCGCCTCGCCGCGAAAATTGGCGGCGTTCGCGAAGCGGTCGCGGCACGTCGCAAGCTGTTTGTCGCATCCCTCGACCAATCGCACGCGGACCGGCTCCGCAACCGCAAACGCCGGCGCCTCGGCCAGATGCAGCACCGCCGCCTCGCCCGCGATCACCGGACTAGCCAATCCGCAATTGCTGCCTTCCATCCACATCAGCTCGCCGAACGCCATTCCGGGCGCGGCGGCATCCAGCGTCACGGTCCGCCCGTCGACGGCCACGACCCGCCTCGGATGCGTCAGCGGCGCCAAATCGACCCGGCACGCCCGATCGCCCAGCACCGCGCGGCACGACGGCGAGGTTGCCGGGCACACCGGCCGGTCGAGCAGCCGCGTCACGCCCTGCAACTCCGCCGCGAACGCCGTCCCGCGCCGCTCTATCGCCCCCAAAGACCCGCGCGCCGCTATGACCGGCGCGCCATCCGCCGCGCTCCAGTCGGTGACGAACAGCTCCAGTTCCGCCCCGTCCCACCGCCCGGCGTCGAGGTCGCGCGCCGCAATCGCGTCGCTCGTGACCGCGCCCTCCAGGTCCATCGTCCCGACATCGAGGCTATCGCTCGTCTCGAGTGCCGACGGCTTCATCCCCGGCGCCGCGCGGTATATCGTCCCGCCGACCATCAGATCATGGTCGTGCGAGGTCAGCCCGACGACAACGCCGTCGCGCCGCGCTAGCCGCCAGCACCACGCCAGCGTCACCAGCTCCTCGCGCAGCCAGCCCGGCGCGGTCAGCATCACCATGGCGCCCGCACCTCGACCAGCGCCACGCTCGCCATCTCGCCCGCCAGGAAGGTCGCGCGGCTCACCTCCAGCCGATCGTCGGCAAAGCGTACCGGCACATCGAACAAAAAGCCCGCGCGCACTGCGACCCCGGGCGCGGGCGCAACATCGAGCAGCACCTCGCCTTCCTCGGTCACCTGGAATCCCGCCGTCTCCAGCCCGTCGACCGACACGCGCACGCTGTCCGCCACCGGGAGCCGGATCGCGCGCACCTGCTCGGCATCGCCCGCGCCATATCGCTTCACCAACGCAAACTGCCGCCGAGCGCCGTCGCCAACCCCGAGCATCTGATCACCCGCGGTCGGCAATGCACCATCCACCGCCGAACTGCCGTCGAACGGATCGCGAAACCGGAAGGCCCGCGCCGCCCCGCGCCGCGCCCGGAAAAAGTCGATCAGCGTCCGCACATCGGCCTCGGATCCTATGCCCGGCCCCGCGTCGTAGCGCATTCGCGCCTCCGCCCATTCGGTCGCACGCTGTTCGTGCCCCGACGGCGAGCTCACGATCTGGGTCGAAAACTCGGTCGCGACCATCGCCTCACGCCCGATCGCCAGCGGGAAATCCACCGCATCGAAAGCCTGCACATCATCCTCCCCGTCGAACGTCACAAAGCCGTCGCGCGCCACTTGCGGCAGCGCCCAGACAAAGGTTCGCGCGACCCCCGCGCGCCGCGCCGCATCGGCTGCCGCGGCGATCGCCGCCCACTGCGCGCGATCCTCCGCCGCCAGCACGAAGTCCGAAAAATAATGCTGCTCTGCAATCGGATAGCCCAGCCGCAGCACCATCGCTGCGCGCGCACTCGCCGTCTCGGCCCCGCGCCCGCCGGTCACCCAGTCATAATCCTCGAGCTGCAGCACATCGAACGCCGGTGCCGCCCACCCCAACGGCACATTGGCGCGCCGCACCGCGGGCGCCGCCGGATCGAGCACCGTCGGCAGATAAACGAGCAAATGGCTCACCAGCCCCGCCGTCCCCGCTTCGTCGCGCGCCGCCGCCACCAGCGCCGCGGTAGATCCTGCGAGCAAGGCACCCAGCGCGTCGAGCATCGCCAGTTGCGGCGCACTCAATGCGTCGCGCACATCGGCAATCGGCACGCTTGCGCTCCCCAAGGCCGTCACCGTCGCCGCATCATAGGCGCAGAGACGTCCTCCGCTCGCGATCCACCACCACGGCTCGCCAACCTGGAATTTCAGCGGCAGCCCCGCCGCCGCCGCGATCGCGACAAAGGCCCTTGCGACCAGCTGCAAATATCCCATCGCCGCCGCGTTCGCCGGCGACAGCAGGGTCGACGGCGGCTCCCACCCGGTCAGCGCGGGCGACCCATCGCTCGCCCGCTGCTTCCAGTCCTCCCGGCAATAGGCATCGAACAGCTCATAGGACAGCGACCAGATCACCCCCAGCCCCGCATCGCGGCACGCCGCCGCAAACCCCGCGTGCCATGCCGCGCACGGCGCATTGAGCACCCCGCCCGCCAGGCTCGCAGCAAAGCCGCCGCCCGACGCCTCGAGCCGCATATAATGGCTCATCCCGACATAATGCACGACGTCGCCGCGATAGCCGAGCTGCACCATCTGTCGCACCACGCGCGCCGGGGTCAGGTGATAAACATCGTCATAGCCGTTGGTCATCCCCAACCTGTGCTCGGGCATCATCACATCGTCGATCGCCAGCACCGATCCCGAACCCGAGCAGGCGATGTCGCGCATCTCGGCCCAGCCCGCGACCGGCGCTGCCAGCACGCCGTCGCCGCCATCATAAGTCGGCGGCACCAGCGAAATGAACATCCGGTCGATGTCGCCCGCCCACACCGGGTCGGCCTCGCCCGGCAACGTAAAACCGCCATCGAGCGCATCGAAATCCAGGCTGACGAGCGCGTCCTCCCCCGTCCCCTCGGCATAATTCCACAGCCGCACATACCAGGCGCGCGGCGCCCCACCCGCATCCCGCCCCTCGATCGTCAAGGTCGGTCCGTGCAAGGCATCGAGCGGCTTCACCCCGCCCGACCGCCACCGGAATGTCAGCTGGGTATGCCGAAAATCGCGCTTCGTCTCATATGCCAGCAACGGATGATCCCAGCGATCCCCCGCCTCCCATATCAGCCCGGCCAGATCCTGCTTCCGATAGAAAACCGTCTCGACACGCAGCGCCCTCGGCGTATCGCTCGTCACGCACGCCATCATCGGCCGCGCAAAATCGACGGTCCAGAAACGCGGATCGAACCGCTTGAGCCAGCTCTTGCGATGATGCGGTTCGGCCGCCGCCACCAAAGCCCAGCCCATCAATCCTCTCCGCTCGCCACGGCCCGCCGCACCGCGCGCGCCAGCTGCCGCCCGGTTTGCGCCAGCCGCTGCGGCTCGCTCCCCACCTCGCTGCGGACATTTACCGTGATCGCTATATTGCGCACCCCCCCGCCGCCAGCCGCCTCGATCCGCCCGCTCGCGGTCGGGACGAACAGCTCGGGCCCGCGCTCGCCGACGCGATAGGCGCGCCCCGCACTCACCGGCCCACCCGTCGCCCGCCCCGGCGCCCCGAACAGCGCCATCGCGATCGAGGTGCCGAGCGAGAGCAGATTGCCGCTCCCGCTCCCCCCCGACCCCCCGCCCAGCGCCGCGCCGATCCCGTTCGAAATAGCTGCGCGCGCAATATCCGCCATCACCGACAGCGCCAGCCGCTTCAGATCCTCGAACCCCATCTTGCCGCTGACGATTGCCCGCGACAGCGCCCGCTCGATCGCACGCCCCGCCTGATCAGCCTCAGCAACCAGCGGCCCGCCCAGCTCGGCGCGCAGCGCCGCAATGTCGCGCCGAAACGCGCCGGTGTCGGCGCGCACGGCGACCACCATTTCGTCGACCTCGTCACCCATCGGGAAATCTCTCCATCATCGCCGCCAGCGCCGCACTGTCCAAACACGCTGTGGAATCGGCCTCGGCCCAGCCCGCCAACACCGTGCGAACATCGGCGGGTGTCGCGGCCCAAAACTCGCCCGGCCGCCACCCCGCAACGCGCGCCATCACCCCCGCCAGCTTGATCGCCGCAGGCCCCAGCCGATCGACCGCCACCTCACCGTCCCTGCAATATCTGCCCCAGCAGCGTGCGCAGCGCCGGCGTCACCGCCGCCACCCCTTGGGCGACAACCGCTTCGCCGACCGCTTCGCGCGTCAGCGTCTCGGGCCGATGCGCCACACAATGCCAGAACAGCGAGGCCATCTCGCCCAACCCCAGCCGCCCGTCCGCCGCGCGCTCAACCAGCGCGAACAGCGGCCCGAGTTCGGCTTCCGCCGCAACCAGCGCAGCGTAACTCGGGCGCAACACATGCGGCCGTTCCCCGATGCGCAATTCCGCCTCGCCGCGGAGCGCGTTCGCCCCGCTCACAGGCTCAGCACCGCGCCGCTCGATTCCAGGTTCAGCGTATAATTGCGCTCGCCATTATAATCGCCGGCATAATCGAGCCGCGTGACCAGGAAACGCCCGCGCAGCCGCTCGCCGCTTTCAAAGCTCAGCTCATAATCGTCGATGACGCCCGAAAGCGCATGGCCGCGCAGCCGCACTTCGGCATCCGATCCCGTAAAAATACCCGCCGCGCTCACCGAAACCGATCGCACTCCCGCGCCCGACAGCAGCTCGCGCCACCCGCCCGAATCCTTGGTGGTGACGTTCACCGCCTCGCCGTTCACCGACATCTGCGTGGTGCGCAGCCCCGCCACCGTGCGATAGGTGGGCGGCGCTTCGCCGTCACCGATCTTGAGCAGAAAATCGCTCCCATTTTCAATTGCCATCGTCTAATCTCCTCGGGGAAAAAACACTGCTAACGGGGAGTCGCAGGATGCTGATCACCACATTGCTTTTGGTCGCCATGGCGCAGTCGCCTTCGGCGACGGTCGACACCACGCGCGCCGCCTTCACCAAGTGCCTGCGCACCGACATGAAGAAGGCGCTCGAGGCCAAGATGGAAGAGGCCGAATATGAAATGCAGGTAAAGTCGAATTGTGCGACCGAGCGCGACGCGTTCCGCAGGGCGGTGGTCGCGCTGGGCAGATCGGGCGGCGATTCCGAAAAAATCGCGGGCGAAGACGCCGATATGCAGATCGACGATTACCACGCCAATTTCACCGACAAGTTCAAAGACTATAAGTCCACGAACACGATGCCGGGCGAGTAAGGGTCACCCCACCAAACAGCGGCACCGCACGACGATTTCATGGCGCCAGCCGCCATCGCGCGCAAAGGCAAAGCGTGTGCGGATCGCGCGCGCGCCGACCACCGACCAGCCGCCGGCCGGGCCGCGCAAGGTGGTGACGACGGCCTCGACGCGCGCCGCGGCCTTGTCGTCTATCCCGCTGCCGACGCCGACCAATGTCAGCGTCAGGCGAATTTCACGTCCCACCCGGTCCTTGGTCCCCCAATCAACGCCGTCTGCGGTACCAACCGCGACATAGGGTGCGCTTGTCCGTGGCGGCGTGCCGTCGAATATCTCATGCACCATCGCCGTCAGTGTGTCGTCACGCGCGAGCAGCTCGATCGCCCGCGCGCGCACCGCGCCCTCCGCGCTCATCATTGCCCGGCCCCCAGGGTCAGCCGCCGCCACGGCCGCCACAGCGCCGCGATCATCGCTGGCGGCGCCGCGCCCGACCCGTCGCGCGCCTCATGCAGATGCTGCGTCATGCGCACGATGCCCTGCCGGATCGCTTCGGGAATCCCGTTTGCGTCCTCGCCGATGCCCGCGCGATAGGCGACGCGCACCCGCGCCGCGCCGCGCGCGTCGCCCGGCGTCACCCGCGCGGTGCCGTCGCGCCCCGTCGACACAAGATAATCGCCATCACCCAACAGGGACTCATCGCCGCCCGGCAACAACAGGGTTACGCCGTCAATCGCGACCACCGGCCGCGCGCCGAGCTGGGCCGTGCCGTTTTTGACCGGCAAAACCTCTTCGGCCGCGCGGATGACCAGCCACTGCCCGATAAAGGCTTCGCAGATATTGGTCGCCGCGCGGACAAGCCCTGCGACCACGGCGTCGTCGGTCGTCGCCCCCAGCCGCAACCAGCCGCGCGCTTCGTTCAGGCTCACCGGGACGTCGCCCGGCACCAGACTTTCCGCCATCACCGTTCCTCCACCCGTACCGTCATCGATCGCTCGTCGATCTGCCCGTCGCTCAGCGTCACCCGGTTGGTGACGCGATAGACATGGCCGGCGACGCCGCCTGCCAGCGTCGCGGTCGTCCGGGTCAGGTCGTGCGCCGCGGCGGCCACCTCGATCCCGTCGTCCCGGTCCGGCGCGATCGTCCAACCGCTCGCCACCACCGCCTGCCCGTCGGGATAGGCGGCCGCCCAATCAAACTCATAATCGATCCGTGCATCGGGATCCTTCACCACCATCGCCATGGCTGCTCCTCTCTCTATGGTTTGCGCGGCGTCACGCGGCGGCCGGGTTCGCGTGCGATCGGCACCGTGCCGCGTGGGGTGGACGGCTCGGGCCCGCCCCATTCGCTCGCCAGATCGCGCGGCGCCGTGTCGCCGACCGCGCGCGATGCCAAAGCCGACCCGCCCATCACGCGGCCGCCTCCAGCGCGGCAAGCCGCGTCTCCTGCGCGGCGATCAGGAACAGCGCCAGCTGGTCGGTGCGGATACCGAAACGATCGCGCACTTCGTCGCCGTCCTCCCATGCATCCCAGCACAGAAAGGCATAGGGCATGGCGCCGGGCCTTCCCTCGGCATCGAGCGGCGCGATCAGTCCTTCTTCGGCCATGATCCCCCAGACTGCCTGCGCGCGGACGCCGAAATGATAGGGTGCGCTGTCGGCGCCCTCCGCCACGACCGCGTCGTTCCACTGATAGAAGCCAAGCTCGGCGACGATCCGCTTCGCCGCACGCATCTCGGCCGCATCGGGCACACCGCGCCATGTCTTTTCGCGCGCGTCGGATGTCACCGACGGGCTGTTGACGAGATAGATGGTCTTGATCCGCGCCGACGCATGGCCGGCATCCAGAACGTTATCGGTCATCGGCAGGAAATGGCCCGCCGCCGTGATCTGCCAGCGGTCGATATTGTTCGTGCCCAATATCACGGGCGAATTCATGCCGTTCACCAGATAGAGCTGGTCGTTGAACAGCGACGCGTAACCGAAATAGCCTTTCGCACCGGCGCCGTCGTACCAATATTGCGCGCATCCGCCGAGGCCGCGCGCCTGCGTCGTTTCCAGGCGCAGGATTTCGCCCGATGACACCGCATGCAACCGGACGCTCGGCGCTCCGGTGAAGGGGCCGATGCCCAAATTGCCATTTGCCGCCAGCAGCAGCCGCGACGCGTTCGCGACATTGTCCCAAATGGCGAAACCACCGCCACCGTTGACGCCGATGCTATAGCTGCGCGCGGCCGCATTGCCGCTCAACGTCACACAGGGATAATCGCCCTGGATCTGGAGCTGGCGATTGAACCCGCCGCTGTTGCCGGGCGATACGGTACCGATTCCGACATTGCCCGCGCCGTCGATCCGCAATCTTTCGGTCGCATCCGTATCGAGCGCGACAAAGTCGCTGCCGATGCGCAGTCCATCCCGGCCCGGTCCCGCGCCCGCAACATTGAACAGCCCGGCAAAGCCGGTGTCGGCGTAAAGATAAAGCGCCTGCCCGCCCGCGACGCCAAAACGCGCGACATCGCCCGCAGCGCCAGCCTCGACGTGCAACCGCACCGCCGGCGCGTTCGTCCCGATGCCGACATGCCCCGACGGCGACAACCGCAGTCGCTCGGCGCCATCGGTCGCGATGCCGATCGCGTCCGCGCCTGCCCGGAAAACGCCGGTGTCGGGGTCCACCGCAAAGCCGATCGCGGGCGCCGCGGCGCTGCCATTCTGGAGTCCGATCGGACCGTCCAACACGTAGCGCCCGTCGCCGCCCCGAAAGGCGAGCGCCGACAGCGGGATATTCACCCAGCCTTCGCCTCGCATGACGGTCACCCGGTCGTCCGCCGCTCCCGCCGCCGCCGCCGCGTGCGCCGTCGACAGCGGCTGCTTTGCCGCCAGGGCTTCGGCCACATCGTCGCCCGCTGCATCCTGCGCCGCGAACCATTCGGCCCCGACGGTCAGCGCGACCGTCTTCAGCCCCGGCGCGAAATCGACCAGCTCGCCCGCGTTGGACGATGCCGCGACGCTGTCGCGCAGCAACCTGCCTGCCCCGTCGATCCGGCCGACGCCAACTTCCCACTGCGCGGGCTGGGCAACGCCGGCGACGGCATAATGAAAGGGATCGCCCACCGGGACGATCCCCAGAAATCGGCGATGGCCGGGCACTGCGCCGGTCGGCATCAGTGGCCCGGTCCCGCCATCCTGGCACAGCTCGCGCACCAGATCAGCGAAAAAGAGGGTCGGCATGGCGGGGCCATCCTTTCCAATATCAATAGGGGGAAATAAGCGCCCGGTCCGCCCGAAAGGGAAGAACGGGCCGGGCGCCCATCGCGCGCCAGATCAGCTGGCGGCGAACTTCATCAGCTTGATGGCCTGCGAATCGATGATCGCACCGCCGACCCTTTTGGTTGCATAGAAATGCACAAAGGGTTTGTTGCTGAACGGATCGCGCAGGATGCGCGTCTCACCGCGATCGGCGATCAGGTAACCGGCGCGGAAATTGCCGAATGCGATCGACAGGCTGTTCGCCGCGACGTCGGGCATGTCCTCGGCCTCGACCACCGGATAACCCAGCAGCGTCGCCGCCTGCCCCTCGACCATCCCCGGCTGCCAAATGAAGGCGCCGTCGCTGGTCTTGAACTTGCGGATGCGGGCGAGCGTATCCGAATTCATCACCCAGCAGGCGCCCTGCCGATACGGCGCCTTCAGCGAATGGACCAGCTCGACCAGCTTGTCCTGCGGGTTCGACGCCGGAAAGGCGGCCGCCGTCCCCGTCGCCAGATGCTGGAGCGTTCCGAAGGCGCGCACGCTATCGGCTTCGTTCGTCGTCGTATAGGTCAGGAACCCCCTGGGCCGGTTCGTCCCGTTGCCGGTCACGAACGCGTTGCCCTCCGCCACCGCAAACTCGCGGCCCAGCTGCTCGGCCAGCCAGTCCTCGACGTTGAACATCGCATCGTCCAGCATCGCCTGGCTCGCCGCCGGATTGGCGTAAAGCTCGCCCGACGGCGGCGCGATCTCGGCAAAGCTGCGCGTCGCCGTTTCGGGCCGCGGGGCGGTTTCGCCGACCCAGCCCGCACACATCGATCCCGTCGCGATCAGCTTGCGATACCCGCTCGTCCCCGTCTGCACGACCGTCGCAATCGACCGGATCGGCGACAGCGATTTCAGCGTCTCGTCAATCGCCCCATCGATCTCGCGCGGCACCGCAAAACCGCCTTCGCCGCCGGTCGCGCCCGACAGGCTCTTCATCTCGACCCCCGCGTCGATCCCGCGCCGCAGGTAACGCTCGACAAAGGCATCGCGCGCCGGATCGGCCGCCTTCGCCCCGTCGAGCGGCAAGCGCGAGGCCGCCACCGTCTGCGCATCGACCTGCGCTTTCAGCGCCGCCACCGACGCCTTCAACTCATCGACTGCCTCGGCCGCCAGCACCGCATCGAACGCGCCGTCCAACGCGTCGGCCTTCACTTCCATATTATCCATGCTTGTCACTCCTTCACCCGAAAATTGAATCCCTCCCGCTCGACGGGGGAGGGGTGCGCAGGCCTGGCAGCTTGCTTGCTGCCTAGGCGAAGCTGGGAGAGGGTGAGACGACCTCGCACTCACCACCAACGTCCACCGCAATCACCCGCGCCAGCCGCTGCATGGGCATCGCCACCAAACTCACCTCAGCCAGGTCGAGCGCCAGCAACTCGCGCGGGCCATTCCCGCGCGAAGCAGTCACCCGATATCCGAACGACAATCCCCTCAGCGCCCCGCGCGCGACCAGCGCCGCTGCGGTCGGATGCGTCACCCGCGCCACCACGCGCAGCCCGCGGGCGTCCTCCGCCAATGTCTCGATCGCGCCGATCACCGCGCCCGGCCGATGCTGCCACAGCAAAGGCACCGCGCGCCGCGCCCGCAAACTCGCGGCAAAGGCTCCCGCCCGCACGACATCGCCACCGCGATCGCCCTGGTCGAACACCGAGGCATAGCCCGCGAACCGCAATAAATAGGGACAGTCCCTATTTAATTTGGAATTGTCCGGGCCGCTGAGGACAGCGGGTGCGATTAAATGGGGACTGTCCCTATTTATTGCCCCCCTCACCGCAACAACCCCGGCAGCCCCAGCTTCATCGCCAGCCCGACGACCAGCAACGCCAGCCCGCACCGCACCGCCCAGTCGACCGCCGCCTTCCACGCACTTGTCTTCGCATCGCGCCACGCGCCGAGCAGCTGCCGCAAATCGCTCATATCATCACGCGCCGCTTCGTCGGCGAGGCCAAGCCTGGCCAGAGCCCGCCGCGCCCCCAGCTCGCTCGCCTCCTCGACCACTGCGCGCAGCAAAGCCGCATCGGGCGCACTCGTCCCGGCCAGCGCGATCAAACGCGCCAGCGCTTCTTCCTCTTCCATGATGTCTTCCTTGTTTTCGCCTCTCCCTTTGGGGAAAGGCAGCGAGACTTGCCGGCTTGCCCGCTAGTCGCAGCGGGGAAGGCGTCGCGGCCAGTGCTACCCCACCCCCAACAGCGTCTTCTTCTCATCCGCCGTGAGCCAGTCTGCCGCCGACACCTCGCGCCACAACGCCATCCGGTCCTCGGCCAGCGCCGGCACCTTATCCAGATCGACGCGCAGTTCGGCCCCCTCGAACCACCCTGCCAAACCCTGCGCCACCGCCCCCAAAATCTTCGCGCACAAAGGCAGCACCGTCAGCCGCCACAGCGCCCGGTTCGCCTCGCGATAATTGGCATAGGTCGCATCCCCTGGCAGCCCGAGCAGCATCGGCGGCACCCCGAACGCCATCGCAATCTCGCGCGCGCTCGAATCCTTCAGCGCCAGGAAATCCATCTCGGCGGGCGACAGCGACAGCGGCTGCCACCGCAAGCCGCCCTCGAGCAGCAGCGGCCGCCCCGCATTCGCGCCGCCCGCAAAACTCTCCGCCAGTTCTTCGCGCAGCCGGTCGACCTGCTCGGCCGACAAAGGCATCCCCTTGTCGCCCGGATCGTGGACCAGCGCCCCCGAAGGCCGCGCCGCATTGTCGAGCAGCGCCGCGTTCCACTTCGCCGCCGCATTATGCGCCGCGATCGCGCCGGACGCTGCGCCCAAACACCCCGCGCCATAATGATCGTCGAGCGGGTGCAGCGCCTTCACATGCACCACCGCCACCCGCCCCGCGTCATCCTCGGCAGGCAGCACCACGCCGCTCCCGCCTGCCTTGTAGCGATAGGCAACCGGCCACCCGCGCGCATCGGCCTCAACCGTCACCCGCTCGGGACGCAGCGCAAACAGCTCGGCCGGCGCGCCCGCGCCATCGACCAGAATCTGCACATAGCCATTGCCGTGCAGCAGCAGCTGCGACGCGAGCGTCTCCACCAGCCCCTGCCCGCCCGAGTTCGCAGCAACAAGTGCCGCCAACGCCGGATCGCTCGCCACCAGCGGCGCGCTGCCCGCAGCCTCTGCGACCAGCCGCACCGCCCGCTGCACGATCGCATTGGCCAAATAGCCCTCGCGAACCTGCGCCTCCCACGTCATCGGCGCGGGCGCACTCCAACTCCCATACACCCGCGACAAAGCGGGCCGCGCAACATGCTGCGCGGCCTTACGGCCAAACCAGTTCATGATCTTCTCCTGCAAAAACCCCTCTCCCCTTGCGGGAGAGGGTTGCGAAGCCTTGCGAGCTTGCTCGCTAGGCGAAGCTGGGAGAGGGGTTCACCCTATCGGGTCAGACCCGCCGCACCCCCGGCGCCTTCCCCCTCCGCAGCCCCTCCAGCAAAGCCGCCAGCGCCCAAACACAAGCATCCGCCCGATCGGGCGAGCGCCCCGGCCCCGCATAGCCGCCGCCAACCTGCAACCCGCAAAGCTGATCTTCCAGCTCGGCAAATACCCCCGCATGCAGCACATCCCCGCGCTCATAAGCCAACGCCACCGGCTCCGCTCGCCGCGCCTTGCCGACGCTCGCATGCACCGCCACGACGGGCAGCGCGACATCGGCCTGGCGCAGCGTGCCCTCGACCATCTCGCCCCCCATATTGCTCTCGGCAACCACGCGGTCGGCGCCCCAACGCGCCGCCGCGCTCGCCACCGCCTGCGCCCAAACATGCGGCGGCGGATTCTCGACGCTCGCATCCTCGACCACCGCCAGCCGCCCGTCGCGCAGCAACGCCGCCACCACGATCCCGCACGCGTCGCCATGCGCCGTCGCCGGCGGATCGACCCCGATCACGACGCGCACCGGCTTTCCGATCTCGTCCGCACCGGCCCGACACTGCTCGATCAGCGCACGCGTCCACAAAGCGCCTTCGACATCTTCCAGCATCTCACCGTCAAGCTCCTGCCGGCCCAGCCGTGTCCCGCCATAGCTTTCGAGCATGGCACTCACGAAAAATTCTGGCAGCCAGGGATTCTCCCCTGTCTTGCCCAGCGTCTCCACCTTTCCCGGCGCCGCCAGCACGCGGTGCATCGCCGCATTGACGCGCGGCGTCGTCGTCACCACGACGCGCGGTCGCTCGCCAAGCCGCATCCCCATCATCAGATTGTCCCACGCCGCCTCGCCGCGCCGCCACTTTGCCAGCTCGTCACACCAGGCGAAATGATGTTCGGGTCCGCGCAGTTCCTCACCCGCCTCGGCTGAATAGAGCGTCGCGACCGCCCCGCTCGAAAAGCGCAGTTCGCGGCGCGCATTCACCCAGCGGGGTTCCTCGTCGGCGCGCGCGACCGCGAGCAGCCCGCTCGGCCCCTCGATCATCACGCGCTGCCCGTCGACTTGGGTCGACGCGACCAGCGCGATACGCGCATCGCCATTTCGCCGCGCCACCTCACTCACCCATTCGGACCCCGCGCGCGTCTTGCCGAACCCGCGCCCGGCGCGGATCAACCAGCGCCGCCTGCCATTGGGCCGCAAATTCCGGGTCGCGGCGCCGCAATTGATAAGCCGTCGACCCGGCCATGCCAGCCATGGCCAGCGCGCGCCCGACGTTACAGCTCTGTGCAAGTTCGGCCAGGAACGCCCCGCGCCGAGCTTTTGTCCAACCGTTCGATCGCACCCGCTTCACCTCTACCCGGCGATGGCACTGCGGTCCGATCTCGTCCTTCTCGCCATCGGTCATGGGTTGCTCCTCCAAAAGCAAACGGGCCGGAACGCCCCTCCGCATCGGAAGGGGCACCGGCCCGACTCGCAATTCTTCATGATGTGACACTTGTGCCATAACAGCGTGACGATGTCAACAAAAATCACCTATATGGTTATTTTCTTCGACCGAAACCGGTGCGTGTGGTTTCGTGGCTACCGCCGGCTCTGGGGTAGGGAGCGGCCGTTCACCCACTCCGTCGGCAGAAGATACGCAGGCTTGGTTGCACAGCGACCCTTGCCGAAGTTGGGTGATGGAATAACCCACTCAAATGCGAAAACCGACCTCAGTCACCCCACCCGACCCTCTCCGAACAGGAGATGGCTTTACGATCGCAATCCGGTCGATGACGGACGGTGCCTCACGCCGCCGCGTCCGCGAGGTTCAGCTTCGCCGCACGTTGGAAGATTTGCGTCAGCACGGGTTCGGTATCGGCGACGCGCATCGCGACCTGAAACTCGACTGGCGCCAAAGCCGGCATCCCGTCGATCCGGGCCAGCGCGCCGCGCGCCACCTCGCCGTAAACCATCGGCTGCGGGAAGATGCCGATCCCCCCGCCCGCCTTCGCAATGTCGATCATCATCCGCGCATTGTTGCAAAGGTTGAGCGATTTCTGGGCGATGCGGGACGCCGCGATCGCCTCGCGCATGCGGCCGTGGATCGGCGAATGGCTGGCGAGCGACCAGACTGGCAGCGCGGCTTCGCCGCCGGCAAAGGCCGATGCGACCGCGGGGCTCGCGAGCCACACCAGTTCGACCGCACCGATCGGGCTCGTCTTGAGCGCCGGGTGCGCGATCGGGCCCGCGGCGAAGGCGATGTCGGTGCGGCCGGTCAGAAGCTGCTGGATCAAATTCGCGGTGAGGTCGATTTCGATTTCGAGCCCGACATGGGGCATATCTGCCTTCAGCCCCGCGACGAAGGCGGGAAGGCAGCTCGCCGCCGCGATCTCGCCCGCACCGATCCGCACCACCCCGCTCGCCTCGCCATATCCGCCGCTGCCGAGCAGCGCGACCTGCATATCGCGGAGCAGCGGGTCGCAGTCGCGCACCAGCTTGCGCCCCGCCGCCGTGAGCGACATCGCGCGGCCTTCGCGGCGGAATAGCGCGGTGCCGAGCCGCTGTTCGAGTTCGCGCATCCGCGCCGACACCGTCGGCTGGGTGGTGTTGAGCCGCTCGGCGGCGGCCGAAAAGGTGCCGAGCCGGTCGATCCACAGCAGCGTTTCGAGATGATAGAGCGCGACGCGATTGATAGACATCGTCTATGTATAATCCAAAAATTGAACAATTAGAATTGATGGATCAAATGCGCCAAGGTCGCGCGCGACATCATTAGGAGAGCCGTCCCATGGGAAAGAAACAATATCCCGACGCCGCCGCCGCCCTCGAAGGCCTGCTCTTTGACGGCATGCAGATTTGCGCCGGCGGTTTCGGCCTTTGCGGCATCCCCGAACGGCTGATCGACGCGATTCGCGACGCGGGTACCAAGGATCTGACGATCGCCAGCAACAACGCCGGGATCGACGGCGAAGGGCTCGGCAAGCTGCTCCGCACGAAGCAGGTCAAGAAGATGATCTCCTCCTATGTCGGTGAGAATAAAGAGTTCGAGCGGCAATATCTGGCGGGCGAGCTCGAGGTCGAATTCTGCCCGCAGGGCACGCTCGCCGAACGCTGCCGCGCGGGCGGCGCCGGCATCCCCGGCTTTTATACCAAGACCGGCGTCGGAACGCTTGTCGCCGAGGGCAAGGAAATCAAGAATTTCGACGGCCAGGATTATATCCTCGAACGCGGCATCTTTGCCGACCTCGCGATCATCAAGGGGTGGAAGGCCGACGAGAGCGGCAATTTGATCTTCCGCAAGACCGCGCGCAACTTCAACCAGCCGATGGCGACCGCGGCAAAGATCTGCGTCGCCGAGGTAGAGGAAATCGTGCCGGTCGGCAGCCTCGACCCCGATGCGATTCATCTGCCGGGCATTTACGTCAAGCGCCTGATCGTCGGCGCCCCTTACGACAAGAAGATCGAGTTTCGCACGGTGCGCCCGCGCGAGGCCGCGTGATGCGTCGCCTCGCCGTAGCCGCGGCACTGCTTCTGGCCGGCTGCGCGAACGCGCCGGCCGAGGTGGCGACGGCGCCCGCGCCACCGGCTGCTGCCACCGAAGCCGCAAAACCGCCGACCCCGCTGCAATATCTCTATGGCTCGCCTGAGGCGGCCGTCGCCGTGCGCGCGACCAATGCGCGCATCGCCGATTATGCCGTGGAGCGGATCAAGCAGCGGCCGGAATACAGCGTCGTCCTCGCGCCCGGCGCGACGATGGACGCCCCGGCGTTCGAGCCGTGCGGCGACAAGCCCTTCGCCGCGGTGTTCGACGCTGACGAGACGTTGATCTGGAACCTCGGCCCGATGCAGCATTTTGCTGAAAAGGGCACCGCCTTCGATCCCCAAATCTGGGACCAGTGGGAAAAGACCGGCGCGGGCAAGGCGGTCGCCATGCCCGGAACGGTCGAGATGGTGAAAAAGCTGCGCGCTGCGGGAATCACAGTGATCGCGAACACCAACCGCAGCGCCGCCAATGCGAAGGGCAGTGAGGACACGCTGCGCGCCGCCGGACTTGGCGCGTTCAAGCATGGCGAAACCTTGTTCCTGATGGGCGACGACGCCACCGGGTCGAGCAAGGATGGACGCCGCAGGGCGATCGCCTCGAAACATTGCGTCATCATCCTCGCCGGCGACCAGCTCGGCGATTTCAGCCAGCAGTTCAACGACAAGGACCTGCCCGCCGCGCAGCGCATGGCGCTCGCGACCAGCGCGGCCGCCACCGCACTCTGGGACAAGGGCTGGTTCCTTTTTCCCAACCCCGTCTACGGCCCGTGGGAAAAACTGGGCTGGGGCGATGCCTTCCCCTCCGACAAGCAATGGGAGCCAAGCCAATGAGCTGGACGCGTGATGACATGGCGGCGCGCGCCGCGAAGGAACTGCAGGACGGCTATTACGTCAATCTGGGCATCGGCATCCCGACTTTGGTCGCGAACCACATCCCCGCCGGAATGACGGTCACGCTCCAGTCCGAGAACGGCATGCTCGGCATCGGCCCCTTCCCCTATGAAGGCGACGAGGATCCCGACCTGATCAACGCGGGCAAGCAGACGATCAGTGAATTGCCGCAGTCGGCTTATTTTTCGTCTTCGGACAGCTTTGCGATGATTCGCGGCGGGCATATCGACCTGACCGTCTTGGGCGCGATGGAGATTGCCGAGAATGGGGATATCGCCAACTGGATGATCCCCGGCAAGATGATCAAGGGCATGGGCGGCGCGATGGACCTCGTTGCCGGCGTGAAGAAGATCATCGTCGTGATGGAACATAACGCCAAGGACGGCAGCCCCAAGTTCATCCCCGAATGCACGCTGCCACTCACCGGCAAGAATGTCGTCGACATGATTATCACCGACCTCGCGGTGTTCCGGCGCGACGATCATGACAGCCCGTTCAAGCTGATCGAGTTGGCGCCCGGGGTGACGGCCGAGCACGTCGCCGAAAAGACGACGGCCCATTATATTGCATAATGTCGCGGCCAATCCCGGCACCATCTGGCTGATTGCCGGGGGGTCGCTGTCCGTTTTGGCCGCGCTGCTCCATATCGCCTGTATTTTCGGGGGCCCGGATTGGTACCGCTTTTTCGGCGCCGGAGAAGGCATGGCGCGCGCCGCGGCGCGGGGCGAGTTGCAGCCGACGCTGATCACGCTCGCGATCGGTGCGATCCTGTTGGTCTGGGCCGCTTATGCCTTTTCGGGCGCCGGCGCGCTGCCGCGCATGCCGTTGCTGCGAACAGGGCTGGTCGTCATCTCGGCCATCTATCTGCTCCGCGGGCTCATTTTCGTGCCGCTGCATATGTGGCGTCCGCAGCATAGCGACAGTTTCGCGATCTGGTCGTCGCTGATCGTCCTTGTCTACGGCGCGGTTTACGCCGCCGGCACATTCAAAGCCTGGCGCCATCTTGCACCCTGAGGGGTGACGGCGGAAGATGTCGCGGCTAAGACGACGGCCAATTATGAGGTCGCAATCTAAAAACAAGTCCAGAAAGCCGCTTCTGACCACCCTCTGCGCAATCGTCGCGCTGGGGCTGGCGGGCTGGTTTGGCATTCACGCGCTGGGCGGGAAGCACCCGCTTGCCAGCGTTCCAATCCCGATCAAGGCACCGGAAAACCTGCCCGATACACCCGCCGAATGGCGCGGGCGGATCGACTATGGCGCGCTCGACAAGCAACTTACCGAGCTCTCGCAGCGGCCCGAAATGGCAGGGCTGGCGGTGGCGGTGGTCGAAGACGGCAAGCTCAGCTTCGTCCGCACCTATGGCGTCGCCGACAAATCGACCGGCGCGCCGGTGACGCCGCAGACGCTGTTCCGCTGGGCCTCAGTGTCCAAGACCGCGACGGGCGCCTTGGCGGGCGCAATGGCGAAGGACGGTACGGTCGACCTCGATCGTCCGATTTCCCGCTGGCGCACGTCGCTGCGCCTGCCCGGCGGCGCCGAGGAACGGGTCACGCTCGGCGATCTGCTCGCCCAGCGCACGGGCCTCACCAAGAACGCCTATGACGAGAAGCTGGAAGAGGGGCAGAGCCCTCAGTTGCTGCGCGCGAGCCTGGCCCTCGCCCCGCTGCAATGTGAACCCGGCACCTGCCACAGCTATCAGAATATCGCCTTCGACGCCGCGAGCGAGATATTGGCGCGCGCTGCGAACGAGCCTTTTGCCAATGCGGTCGAGGACCGATTTTTCCGGCGGCTCGGCATGGTCAGCGCCGGCTATGGCAAGGAGCGGCTGACAAGCGCGAAGGATTGGGCGAAGCCGCACCGCGGCGCGCAGGTCCGCCCGGTCAAGGAAGCCTATTGGCGCGTTCCCGCCGCCGCAGGGGTCGAAAGCGATATTGTCGATTTCGCCACCTGGATGCAGGCAATGATGGGAAGCCGCCCCGATGTGCTGCCGGTCGCGGTATTGCAGCTTGCGCATCACCCGCGCGTCGGCACCGGCCGACTCTATGGCGGCGCCTTGCGGGCGGCCACCGGCGATGCGGGCTATGGCCTCGGCTGGCGCAGCTTCACCTATGGCGGCAGCCGCCTCGAAGGCCATTCGGGCGCTGTCGAGGGCTATCGCGCGACGATGATTTTCGAACCCGCCACGCGGACGGGCGTGGTCGCACTGTGGAACGCCGATTGGGGATTTCCCTTCCGCATCCCGTTCACGGTGATCGACAGCTATCACAGGCGCGACGACGCGGGCTGGCTCGACCTCAGCGAACTGCCGCCGGTGCGGGGCGCGGCCGCCAAGCTCCATCCGGTCCCGGCGGCGCCGAAAGGCTAACCGTCTTTCCCCCCGTCCGCCGCCTGTGTATGAGGCGCGCGGACATGATCGGGAGGAGACATAGGATGCGCGTGCTGCTGACCGGATCATCGGGTTGGTTGGGGCGCTACCTCGCTCCCATGCTCGCGCAAAACGGGCATGACGTCATCGGGCTCGATGTGGTTCCGGGCAATCATACGCAGGTGATCGGCACCGTCGCCGACCGCGCGCTGATCGACCGGACGATGGGCGCGCATGGGATCGAAGCGATCATCCACGGCGGCGCGCTGCACAAGCCCGACATCGTGCGCTATCCGCGCCAGGCGTTCGTCGACGTTAATGTAACCGGCACTCTGAACCTGATCGAAGCGGCGGTAGCGGCGGGCAACGACCGTTTTCTCTTCACCTCGACAACCTCGCTGATGGTGCGCGCCGATGTGCGAGAGGGCGCGGGTGCCACCGGCGCGTGGTGGATGGACGAGGATTTTGGTCCGATCGAGCCGCGCAACATCTATGGCATCACCAAGCTTGCCGCCGAGCAGGCGGTGAAGCTGGTCCACCGCGAGCATGGCATCGCAGCCGTGATCCTGCGCACCGGGCGCTTTTTCCCCGAGGATGACGACACGCATACCACGCCGAACGGCGAGAATCTGAAAGCCAATGAACTGCTCCATCGCCGCCTGACGGTCGAGGATGCCGCAGCGGCGCATGTGGCCGCGCTGGAGGCCGCACCGGTGATCGGCTGCGACACCTTCATACTATCTGCGCCGCCGCCCTTTGCGCGGGCGGACGCCGAGGAACTGGCGCGTGACGCCCGCGCGGTCATCGCCCGCCATTATCCTGACGCCGCCGAGCTCTATGCCGCGAAGGGTTGGGTGCTTCCCGAAATAATCGACCGCGTCTATGACCCGTCGCGCGCCGGACGTCGCTTTGGGTGGCGCGCGCAGAGCGATTTCGGCAGCGTGCTCGCGGCGCTCCGCGATGGCACCCCGCTACCGTTTGCGCATGATCCCGCCTATACCTCCCCCATCATCGCCCAGGAGCGCGACGCATGTATGTGCTGATTACCGCGAACCGCAATTATTCAAGCTGGTCGCTGCGCCCATGGGTGCTGATGAAGGGGCTGGGCATCGCGTTCGAGGACCGGATCGAGCCCTTTGCCAAGGCGACAAATTTCGACGCGTTCCGAAGTTTCTCGCCGACCGGACAGGTGCCCGCGCTCCTTCACGAAGGCCGCACCGTCTACGACTCGCTCGGCATTACGCTCTACCTTGCCGACCGGCACGATGGCGTGTGGCCGGCCGACCCCGGCGCGCGGGCGTGGGCGCAGTGCGCGGCGGCCGAAATGCACAGCGGCTTTTCCGCCCTTCGCAACGATTGCACGATGAACGTCGGCGTGCGCGTGACGCCGAAACCGATGTCGGACGCGCTGAAGGCCAATGTCGCGCGTATCCGCGAGCTGTTCGAGGAGGGGCTGGGTAAATTCGGCGGCCCGTGGCTCGCGGGCGGCGATTTCTCGGCGGCGGACGCATTCTTCGCGCCGGTCGCCTTTCGCATCCGCACTTATGGTCTCGATGTCGGCGCCGGGCAGGCGTGGGCCGACCATATGCTCGCGCATCCCGCGATGCTCGAATGGGAGCGCCAGGCGCTGCGCGAGGCGTGGCGCGAAGAAAGCCATGAAGCGGAATTGGCGGCGGCGGGCGTGATCACGGCCGATTACCGGACGGCCTAGTCGGTCAGCGCCTCGCGCACCACCGCAATCCCCGCCTCGCGCTGCGCCTTCAATTCGGCCTTCAGCTTGGCGGGGTCGCGCGCGAAGACGAAGCCGAAACTCACTCCGCCCTGCTTGCCGATGGTGGCGTGATGGAGCTTGTGCGCCTGCACCAGCCGCTTGGCATAGCCGCGCCGCGGCACCCATCGGAAATAGCGCTGATGGACGAGCCCGTCGTGCACGAGCGTGTAGATGACGCCGTAGAAAAGAATGCCGAGCCCGATCCACGTCCCCGGCTCCCACGCCGACGCACCCATGATCATCGGACTGCCGACGACGAACATCGAAATGCTCATCGCGGCACCGAAAATCGCGAATAGGTCGTTCTTTTCGAGCAGCCGATCATGCGGTTCGTGATGGTCGCGGTGCCAGGCCCAGCCGAAACCGTGCATGATATATTTGTGGCTTGCCCAAGCGACAAACTCCATTCCCACGACGGTGGCGAGGATCAGGACAATGATGGCGAGCGTCGACATGGGGTCATTATAGGCTTCTTGTTTGCGCGAGGCCACCTCTCCTCCTTCATCATGCCCGACTTGATCCGGCATCCATTCCCTCGACCGCAGCACGGACCCCGGATCACGTCCGGGGTGACGAACGTTGGGCCATTCGTTGCGCGACCGAAAATTGCGTTTTTGAACGCCACTCGCTTGCATTGTTATCCGAGCAGCGTAAGTGAACCGCATGACTCGGCCCCGCACGCTTTATGAGAAAATCTGGGACGCGCATGTCGTCGAACAGCGCCCCGACGGTACCTGCCTGATCTTCATCGACCGCCACCTCGTCCATGAAGTTACCAGCCCGCAGGCTTTTGCCGGGCTTCGTGCGACTGGCCGCACGGTGCGCCGCCCCGACCTGACGCTGGCGGTGCCCGATCACAATCTGCCGACCACCGCGCGCAAGGATGCGGCGGGCAACCGGCTGCCGATCGCCGACACCGAAAGTGCCGCGCAGCTCGCGGCGCTCGAAACCAACGCCCCCGCGTTCGGCATCCGCTACATCGACGCGGTCGCGCCCGAGCAGGGCATCGTGCATGTCGTCGGTCCCGAGCAGGGCTTTTCGCTGCCCGGCGCGACGATCGTTTGCGGCGACAGCCACACCGCCTGCCACGGCGGCATCGGCGCGCTGGCCTTCGGTATCGGGACGAGCGAGGTCGAGCATGTGCTCGCGACGCAAACCTTGCTGCTTCAGCCCGCCAAGACGATGGAAGTGCGCGTCGAGGGCGAGGTCGGCCCCGGCGTGTCGGCGAAGGACATCATCCTTCACATTACGGGCGTCATCGGCGCGGCGGGCGGCACCGGCCATGTCATCGAATATACCGGCAGCACGATCCGCGCGCTGAGCGTCGAGGGTCGCCTGACCGTCAGCAACATGGCGATCGAGGGCGGCGCGCGCGCCGGACTGATCGCGCCCGACGAAGTGACCTTCGCCTATCTCGAGGGCCGCCCTTACGCGCCCAAGGGCGCCGACTGGGACGCCGCGGTCGCCTATTGGAAAAGTCTCGCGACCGATCCGGGCGCAACTTACGACAAAACCGTCGTCATCGACGCCGCCGATATCGCGCCGAGCGTGACCTGGGGCACCAGCCCCGAAGATGTCGTGCCGATCACCGGCACCGTGCCCGACCCCGCGAGCTTCGCCGACCCGTCGAAGCAGGGTGCTGCCGCGAAGTCGCTGGCCTATATGGGGCTCGAGCCGGGCACGCGGATGCGGGACGTCGAAATCGAAAATATCTTCATCGGCAGTTGCACCAACAGCCGCATCGAGGATCTGCGCGCCGCTGCGGCGGTGCTGAAGGGCCGCCACAAGGCCGACAATGTCAAATGGGCGATCGTCGTCCCCGGTTCGGGGCTGGTGAAGGCGCAGGCGGAGGCCGAGGGGCTCGACCGCATCTTCACCGACGCGGGGCTCGAATGGCGCGAACCCGGCTGTTCGGCGTGCCTCGCGATGAACCCCGACAAGGTGCCCGCGGGCGAACGCTGCGCCTCGACGAGCAACCGCAATTTCGTCGGCCGGCAGGGTCCCGGCGCGCGCACCCATCTCGTCAGCCCGGCAATGGCGGCGGCGGCGGCGGTGACGGGCAAGCTCACCGATGTACGGGAGTTGATGGCATGACCCCGCTCGACAAGGTCGAAGGCCGCGCGATTCCGTTCGGGCTGAAGAATGTCGACACCGACGTCATCATCCCGGCGCACTGGCTGAAGACGACGACGCGCGAGGGCATGGGGCGCGGGGCGTTCGAATCGCTGCGCGCCGATCCCGACAATCTGTTCGACAGCGCCGATTTCAAAGGCGCGCCGATCCTGATCGCGGGCGACAATTTCGGTTGCGGGTCGAGCCGCGAACATGCTGCGTGGGCGCTTGGCGACCTCGGCATCCGCGTTGTGATCGCGCCGTCCTACTCGGACATTTTCTCGGGCAATGCGGTGAAGAACGGCATCCTGCCCGTCGTGCTGCCGCAAGCGGCGATCGACCGCCTGATGGAGGTTGCGACGACCGATCCGGTCTTTGTCGACCTTGAGCATCAGACGGTGACGACGCAGTTTCAGGACCGCTTCAGCTTCGACATCGATCCGTTCCGCAAGATGTGCCTGCTCGAAGGGCTCGACGAGATTTCGCTGACCGAAAAGAGCGATGCCGCGATCGGCGCCTATGAACGACAGCTCGACGCGGATCGTCCATGGATGCGGCCCGCAGCGTAGGACCGAAAAATATCATAAAGAGGAGAAGATGATGAAGGCTCTTTTGTCGACCGCAACCGGCGGCCCCGAATCGCTCACTCTGGGCGAACTGCCGCGCCCCGTCGCAGGCAAGGGCCAGATCGTGATCGATGTGAAGGCCTGCGCGGTCAACTTCCCCGACGTGCTGATCATCGAGGACAAATATCAGTTCCGCCCCGAACGCCCCTTCGCCCCCGGCGGCGAAGTCGCCGGGCTCGTCGCCGAAGTCGGCGAGGGCGTCACTGATTTCAGGGTCGGCGACCGGGTGATCGCGGGCTGCGGCAATGGCGGGATGTCCGAAGCCGTCGCGGTGTCGGTGCACAATGTCTATCATTTGCCCGACGCGCACGACTTCGCCGAGGGCGCATCCTTGCTGATGACCTATGGCACCAGCATCCACGCACTCGTCGATCGCGGCCATATCGGTGAGGGCGATACGCTGCTCGTGCTCGGCGCGTCGGGCGGGGTCGGCATCGCGGCGGTCGAACTCGGCAAGGCGTTCGGCGCCCGCGTCGTCGCGGGCGTGTCGAGCGAAGCGAAGGCCGAGATCGCGCGCCAGGCCGGCGCCGACGATGTCGTCATTTATGGCTATCAGCCGTTCGACAAGGATGCGTCGAAGGCGCTCGCCGAAAAATTCAAGGCGGCGGTCGGACCGAACGGCGCGAACGTCATTTATGACGCCGTGGGCGGCGATTATGCCGAACCCGCGCTGCGCTCGATCGCGTGGGAGGGGCGCTATCTTGTCGTCGGCTTCCCCGCCGGCATCCCGCGCCTGCCGCTCAACCTCACCCTGCTCAAGAGCTGCGACGTCGCCGGGGTGTTCTGGGGCGCATTTGTGGCCCGCGAGCCCGTGCGCAACCGCGCCAATATCGCGCGGCTGTTCCAATTGTGGGAGCAGGGCAAGATCAAGCCGCGCGTGACCGAAAGCTTTGCGCTGGCCGATGGCGGCAAGGCGATCGCCAAGCTCGGCGACCGCAGCGCGGTCGGCAAGCTGGTCGTCACCATCTGAAATATCGCCCCGACCCCGCGCTGACCGATGCGCTGCGCGAGCTTGCGGCATCAGGGCGAATCGAGGTGCGGGTGACGCCCGGCGCCAGCCGTGATTCGGTCAAGATCGAAAGCGGAGCCGTGCTCATGCGTGTCACCGCCCCGCCCGCCGGCGGCGCTGCGAACGAGGCGGTTTTGCGCTTGCTCGCCGCAGCATTGGGCCGCCCGCCGCGCGACCTGACGCTGCTTCGCGGGGCGAGCGCGCGCATCAAGCTGATTGGAATTGCGACGAGCCGATAGCGCGGGGTTAACCAATTGGCAGGGGCTGGGCCCTATAGCTATGATCAGGACTAGCTGGGCCAAGGGTGGATCATGGCAAAACGCCGATCGACAAGCGAAGAGGGAGACGCGAGCATCGCGAACATTTCGCGTACCCGCCGCGCGCAGCTTGTCGCCGAATTCGAAGGCGAGCTGGGCATCGACTATAAAGCGCGTGCGAGGGCCGAAGAGGCCGAGCGCCGCTGGATCGCCCGCAAGACCTTCATCGTCTGGACGATCGCGGTGATGTTCTTTGCCATCGCGTGCCAGAAACTGTGGATCATGGGCAACGACGTCGATGTGCCCTTTTCCGACATCAACCCGGTGCGCAGCCTGTTCGGCGAATGACGCCCACCAAGCGAGCGGGGCGGCGATCACTCACCACCCCGCTATCCCGTAAAGCCGATCAGTAAACGCGCGCCTTCGGTTTGATATATTCGACGTCGTCGGACAGCGTATATTCGTGGACCGGACGGTAATCGAGGCGAACGCCGCCGCCCTTGCCGCCCCAGCCGTCGAACCACGCCACGGTGTGCTTCATCCAGGTCGCGTCGTCGCGGTTCGGGAAGTCCTCATGCGCGTGGGCGCCGCGGCTTTCCTTGCGGTTGAAGGCCGAATGCATCGTCACCGTCGCCTGCGCGATCAGATTGTCGAGTTCGAGCGTTTCGATGAGATCGGTGTTCCAGATCAGGCTGCGGTCGGTGACATGGACGTCGTTCATCCGCTGATAGGTTTTGGTCAGCTTTTCCTTGCCCTCCGCCATCAGTTCGTCGGTGCGGAACACCGCGGCATGGGCGGACATCGCGCGCTGCATCTCGGTGCGAATCTCGGCGGTGGGTGAGCCGCCATTGGCGTTGCGGAAATGATCAAGACGACCGAGCGCCAGGTCGGCGCTGTCCTTGGGCAGCGGCTGCTGCGCCGCACCGGGGGTGATGATTTCCTTGAGCCGGTGACCGGTCGCACGGCCGAAGACGACAAGGTCGATCAGGCTGTTCGAGCCGAGGCGGTTCGCGCCATGGACCGACACGCACGCCGCTTCGCCGACCGCAAACAGGCCGGGGACGACGGTATCGGGGCCGTCCTTGCCGAGCGTCACGACTTCGCCATGATAGTTACAGGGGATGCCACCCATATTGTAATGGACCGTCGGCACGACGGGCAGCGGCTGTCGCGTCAGGTCGACGCCGGCGAAAATCTTGCCGCTTTCGGTGATGCCGGGCAGGCGTTCCGCCAGCACTGCGGGATCGATATGATCGAGGTGCAGATAGATATGGTCGCCCTCCGGACCGACGCCGCGGCCCTCGCGGATTTCGAGCGCCATCGAACGCGAGACGACGTCGCGCGATGCCAGATCCTTCGCCGACGGCGCATAGCGTTCCATGAACCGCTCGCCTTCGGAGTTGGTCAGATACCCGCCCTCGCCGCGTGCACCCTCGGTGATAAGGACGCCCGCGCCGTAAATGCCGGTCGGATGGAACTGGACGAATTCCATGTCCTGCAGCGGCAGGCCGGCGCGCAGCACCATCCCGCCACCGTCGCCGGTGCAAGTGTGCGCCGAGGTCGCGGTGAAATAGCAGCGGCCGTAACCGCCGGTCGCGAGCACGACGGCCTGCGAACGGAAGCGGTGGATGCTGCCATCGTCCATGCACAGCGCGATCACACCGCGGCACTCGCCATTTTCCATGATCAGATCGAGCGCGAAATACTCGACGAAAAAGTCGGCGTCATATTTCAGCGACTGCTGATACAGCGCGTGGAGCATCGCGTGGCCGGTGCGGTCGGCCGCAGCAGCGGTACGCTGCACCGGGGGGCCTTCGCCCATATTCTGCATATGGCCGCCGAACGGGCGCTGATAGATGGTGCCGTCGGCGTTACGCGAAAACGGCACGCCGGCATGTTCGAGTTCGTAGACCGCGTTCGGCGCCTCGCGCACCATATATTCGATCGCGTCCTGGTCGCCGAGCCAGTCGGAGCCCTTGACGGTATCGTACATATGCCACTGCCAATGGTCGGGCGAGTTGTTGCCCAGGCTGGCGGCGATGCCGCCCTGCGCCGCGACGGTGTGGCTGCGCGTCGGGAAAACCTTGGTGATGCACGCGGTCTTCAGCCCCGCTTCGGCGCTGCCCATCGTGGCGCGCAGGCCCGAACCGCCGGCACCGACGACGACGGTGTCGTAGATATGGTCGATGATCTTATAGGCTTCGGTCATCTTACATGCCCCCCGGAGCGAGCCCGGCGGCGGGCGCAAGCGCGATACGGACAATGGCGAAAATGCCATAGGCAGCGCCACCGATCGCGTAGAAGTTGAGAAGGACGAGCGACAGCAGACGCGTCGCCTCGCCGTGGACATAGTCCTCGATCAGCACCGTCAGGCCAAGCCGCAGGTGCCAGAAGACACTGACCACCATCAGGATCAGCGCCAGCGCAACGCCGGGGTTCGACGCCCAGCGCAGCACCGCAGCATGATCGCCGAGCGGCAGGCGGATCAGCGAAACGAAAAGGAAGCCGACGAGCAGGATGTTGGCGAGCGCGGTCAGCCGCTGTTGCAGCCAATGCTGCGAGCCATGCCCCGACGAGCCGAGGCCGCGGACTTTGCCCAGATGCGTGCCATTGCCCATCAGAGTGCCCCCGCCATAATATAGAGCCAGGTCGCAGCGGTCGCGAGCACGCCCGCGGCGATCACCGCAATCGACCAGAGCTTGTTGGTCTTCAGTTCGTAACCGGCACCCGTATCGAGCACGAAATGGCGAAGGCCCGAAAAGAGATGCTGGAAGAAGGCCCAGGTCAGACCGACAAGGACGATCTTGCCGAGGATATTGGTGATCTGGTGCAAAACGCCGACTTCGGGGCTTGGATCGTGCCAGACGCAGGCGAGGAATGCGGCATAAGCGTCGGGGCCGGCCGCAAGCGCGCCAAGCCACCAGAGGAACATGCACGCGCCAACGATCGCGAGTCCGTCACCGCTCGCGCGATGAAGGATCGAGACCGCCATCGCGGGGCTCCATTTATATACCTGCAGATGCGGGGAGCGCGGACGCGCGCTCGGTTGATTGCCAGCCATATCAGCCCTGTCCTGACTCTAAACGGTCGATGCGGTGCCGGTTAAGCCTTCCCGCCGCGATATGCAATTGCTTAGGAGCATAGGGGGCTTAAATTGGGTGGTCAGAAAGCGAATGGCTGCATTCGACCATTTGCGGACATAAAGCCCCTCCCCTTCAGGGGAGGGGTTGGGGTGGGGTCCATCGGTCTTGCGCTAGGCCGATGGACCCCACCCCACAGCCGACATTACCGCGCCCAGAAAAAAGCGCGGCACGGGGTACACCTCTGGATCCCGGCCTTCGCGAGGATGACGCATTTCCAAGGCTACGCGCTTTCAGCGCGCGGGGATATGCATCACTTGATCTTGTCGCGGTTCACATAGAGCAACGCAGCGAGCACCGCGGCCGAACCGATACCGATGCCTGCAGCCGCCGCGGTTTTCCAGCCGCGTTTGCCATTGCCTTTGGCCGCTTCCTTGTCGGAGGCTTCGGCGGCGTCGGCGGCTTCCTTCTGCTGCTGCCGCTCGCGCGCGGCGCGCAGCACTTCATTTTCTTCCTGTTCGTCGTCGCCTGAAGAGGTGGGGGGCGGCGGCGGAGGGGGCGCTTGGTCGGTCATCGTCTCTCTTATGTCCTTTTGTCAGGCCAGTGCCTGCTCCACAGACACATAATCGGTTCCGATCGCTTCGGCTACGGCTTCGAACGTCACCTTACCATTCCAAACGTTCAAACCCTGCGCAAGATGCACGTCGCGTTTCAAAGCTTCTTTCCAACCCAGGTCGGCGATGCGCAGCGCGTGCGGCAAAGTTACGTTATTGAGCGCATAGGTGCTGGTGCGCGCGACCGCGCCGGGCATATTGGCGACGGCATAATGGACGATGCCATCGACGACATAGGTCGGGTCGGCGTGGGTCGTCGCATGGCTCGTCTCGAAACAGCCGCCCTGATCGATCGCGACGTCGACGAGCACCGAGCCGGGGCGCATCGTGCCGAGCATCTCGCGCGTCACCAGCTTCGGCGCCTCGGCGCCGGGGATCAACACCGCACCGATCACAAGGTCGGCCTCGGCGACGCATTCGGCAAGGTTCGCGCGGTTCGAGAAGCGCGTCTTGGCGCGCGCCTCGAAGAAGGTGCCGACGCGTTCGAGGACTTCGGGATCGCGGTCGAGGATCGTAACGTCGGCGCCGAGCCCCGCCGCCATCTGCGCCGCGTTGAAGCCGACGACGCCGCCGCCGATCACGCAGATCTTGCCCGGCGCGACGCCGGGGACGCCGCCGAGCAGCACGCCGCGGCCGCCATGCGCCTTTTCGAGCGCGGTCGCGCCGGCCTGGATCGACATACGCCCCGCGACCTGGCTCATCGGTTTGAGCAGCGGCAGGCCGCCGTGCGGGCTGGTGACGGTTTCATAAGCAATGCACACCGCGCCCGATGCCATCAGGTCGCGCGTCTGGTCGGGATCGGGCGCGAGGTGGAGATAGGTGTAGAGGATCTGGTCGGGGCGCAGCATGGCACGCTCCACCGGCTGAGGTTCCTTGACCTTCACGACCATTTCGCACTGCGCGAAAATTTCTTCGGCACTCTGGACGATCTCGGCGCCCGCCTCGATATAATGACGGTCGTGCGCGCCGATCCCCTCGCCCGCGCCGGTCTGCACCAGCACGCGGTGGCCGTGGACGACAAGTTCGCGCGCGCTCTCGGGAGTCAGGCCGACGCGATATTCGTGGTTCTTGATTTCCTTGGGGGTGCCGATGATCATGGTCGCTCTCCGAATAGGGATGTCATCGGCGATCGACATTGGCCGCCGAAAACTTGTCGGCGCTTTTAGCAGAAATCGCGCGCGAGGTGCTTGCATATCCTTCCCGGTTTCGCGACAATTGCGCATGATTTTGGCGTGAAATGGACTAGGGGCGCACAATGATTGACCGGATCGACGCCAAGCTGCTCGACATGCTGCAACGCGGCGGTCCGCGCCCCGCCGCCGAACTGGGCGAAAAGGTCGGCCTTTCCGCCTCGGCGTGCCACCGACGGATCCGCGCGTTGGAGGCCGCCGGCATCATCACCGGCTATACCGCGCGATTAAACCCCGACAGCATCGGCCTCGGGCTCGACGTGTTCGTCGACATCAGCCTGACGTCGCAGAGCGAGGAAGCGCTGACCGCCTTCGAGAGCGCAGTCAAAAGTTTCGACGAAATACTCGAATGTCAGCTGCTGTCAGGGGCGTCGGATTACCGACTGCGCGTTGCGGCGCGCAATGTCGCCGATTTCGACCGGCTGCACCGCCACTGCCTGTCACGGCTGCCCGGGGTCGCCGCGATGCACAGCGCCTTTGCGCTGCGAACGATCAAGGCGTTCGAAGGTTATCCGCTTCCTGCTGCGGGTTAACGACGAATTTACCACTTCCATCGCATATCCCGTTCACCAGTTTAGCGGACGACTGCGGACAACAGATCCGCGCGTCTTTCGGGATCGATCAGGGAAGCAGGATCATGGCGAAGGAAAATCCGATTCATAAGCAACAGATCGATCCGGTGCCGATGGCCGATCGCTTTCCCTATTATGATCTCGACGGGCGTCTTGCCGCCAATGCCGCGGAGATTCACAGCATCATCGCCGGGCGCGAAGAGGCGGTCGCGCGCGCCTATTGGGACGCCTTCAACGCGCTGCCCAGCGTAGACCGCCGCGTCGAGGGCGACCTGCTCGAATCCTATATCCGCGGCAGCGCGCGCCACACTGTCACCAAATATGCCGATGCCGCGGGACAGGAAGTTGCGACAATCGCGTGCCAGAATGCCCATATGGCCCGCCGCGTGAAGCTGCCGCTCGCGTCGGTGATGTCGTGCATCGCCGAAAGCCAGCGGCTCACGATCGAATATGTCGTCGAAGCCTGTTTCGGCGACGCCGAGCGGCTGGCGCGGCTGACGAGCGCGGTAAATCGTCTTGCGCTGCTAGAATTCGATATCATGCAGCGCTATGCCGAAAAGCTCGACGGCGCCTTGATTTCGAGCGAGCGACAAACGCTGGCGGGCGATTTCGACCGCTCGATCGCCTCGCTGGTGCAGGACACCGACGGAGTGCGCGAACAGCTCGCCAAGCAGGCGGCCTCGGCCGACATGGCAGCGAAGGGCATGATCGCAAAGACGAGCGAAGTCGCCGCGGCCTCGGAACAATCGGCGATGGCGATGCGCGAAGCCGCCTCGACCGCCGCGGGCCTGATCCGCGCGATAGAGGATGCGCGCAGCGAAGTCGAAGCGTCGGCCAGCGTCGCAACGCGGGCGTCGGAACAGGCGGGCGAAGCCGTCGCGATGTCGGCGACGCTCTCACGCCACGCCGAATCGATCGAATCTATTTTGGGCCTGATCCGCGAGATCGCGGGCCAGACCAACCTCCTCGCATTGAACGCCACGATCGAAGCGGCACGGGCAGGCGAATCGGGGCGCGGTTTTGCCGTCGTCGCGCAGGAGGTCAAAAGCCTCGCCAACGAGACCGCGCGCGCAACCGACGATATCGCGGGCAAGATCACCGCGATCCAGCAGGCGACGCGCGGGTCGGTCAGCGCCAACCAGTCGATCCAGGCGACGATCGTCGAGGTGCAGACCTCGGCGCAGCGCATCCGCGACGCGATGGACGCGCAGGCACAAACGGTTACCTCGATCACCGCTGCGGTCGACGAGACCGCGCTCGCCGCCGATTCGATGTCGTCGACGATTGCAAGCATCCGCAACGATTCGGGTATGGTAGCGAGCGAGATCAGCGTGCTGAGCCAGGAATTTGCCAAGATGGGCGGTCGGTTGCAGCAGCTGGAACAGGCCGCAAGCGAATTCAGCCGCCGGGTCGCGTAAGACACCCACGATAAATAGGGACAGTCCCTATTTAATTTCGCCGGGATGACGAGTGGTGGGGAAGGCGCTTCACCGCTCGCGCTTGGCAAGCCCTGCCCCGCTGCCTAAGGCGGGGCATGAGCACGCATATCCTGATCACCGGCGCGAGCCGCGGCATTGGCGCCGCGATCGCCGAAGCCCTCACCACCGATGCGACGAAGGTCGTTGCGCTGTCGAGCGCCGATGGCGACCTTGCCGATCCCGGCGCGCCCGACCGGATGTGGCAGACGAGCCTAAACCGACTTGGTGGCCGCATCGACGTGCTCATCAACAACGCCGGGGTGTTCGAAGCCAATCCGCTGAGCGACGCCAACGCCGACTGGCTCGCGAACTGGAACCGCACGATGCAGGTCAATCTGACCGCGAGCGCGCAACTCTGCCGCCATGCGGTGCTGCACTGGCACGAGCGCGGCGCGCCCGGCCGCATCGTCAATATCGCGAGCCGCGCTGCCTATCGCGGCGACAGCCCCGCGCACTGGCATTATGCGGCGTCGAAATCGGGCATGGTCGCGATGACCAAGACGATCGCGCGCGCCTACGCAAAGGACGGCATCCTCGCCTTCGCGATCTGCCCCGGCTTCACGATGACGGGTATGGCCGAGGATTATCTGGCGAGCCGCGGCGGCGACAAATTGCTTGCCGACATCCCGCTCGGCCGTGTCGCCATGCCCGACGAAGTGGGCGAAATGGCGCGCTGGTGCGCGCTCAAAGCGCCGGCTTCGATGACGGGCGCAGTGCTCGATGTCAACGGCGCGAGCTACGTTCGCTAAGACGATGAGCTGGATCGTCTCGCTCCCCTGCACCCGCACCGAGGCCGAGGCGCTGTCGGGCGAAATTCCCGAACTCGATGCGATGCCCGAGGCGCCCGTTGTCGTGACGCGCGAGATCGATGAGGATGCGGGCGAGTGGCAGCTCGACGCTTATATGGATGACAAGCCGGGCGCGGCGCTGCTGAGACTGCTCCAATCGTTCGTGCCCAGCGCGAAGGGCAAGAAGCCCGTCGTCGAGGAAATGCCTGAGGAAGATTGGGTCACGCTGAGCCAGCAAGGGCTCGAACCCGTTCAGGCAGGGCGCTTTTTCGTCCACACAAGTAGCTATGCCGATCGCGTGCCCACGGGCAGCACCCCGTTCCTGATCGACGCGAGCCAGGCGTTCGGCACCGGCGGGCACGATACGACCGCGGGCTGCCTGTCGATGCTCGACCGGCTCGCGCGGCACGGCGCGAGCCCGCGCAACATTGCCGACATCGGCACCGGCACCGGCCTGCTCGCCTTTGCCGCGATGGCGCTGTGGCCGGGCGCGAAGACGATCGCATCGGACATCGACCCCGCAAGCATTTTCGTGACGCGCGATAATGCCGCGATCAATAATGTGCGGCTCGGACGCGGCGGCGGGCGGCTTGCGCTCGCGGTAGCGCCGGGGACCGATCACCCGTCGATCAAACATCGTGCCCCCTATGATCTGGTCATCGCAAACATCCTTGCGGGGCCGCTGATCACCCTCGCGCCCGATATCGCTGCCGCGACTGCGCCGCGCGGCCATGCGATCCTCGCCGGCCTGATCGCGCGGCAAATGGAACCCGTGCTCGCTGCTTATCGCGCGCAGGGCTTTCGCCTCGCCGCGCGTGGGGGCAGCCCCGAATGGCCGTGCCTGTTGCTCGTCAAACGCCGCCGTTACGGCTGGCGCCGCAAGGAACGCGCTTTCCACCGGGCGAGCCCGTCGGATGCGAGCTTTGGCAGCTGGTAAGCTAAACGCTCGAAATATCCCGACGATTTGCTAATCTGGTGCAAATCATCGGGAGAAATCGGCCATGAGCCTGTTTGCCATCCTAGCCCTGCTCGTCGCTGCGCCCGTCGCCGGCGACGATCCCGACGCGATCATCGTCACCGGAACCCCCGTCACGCCCGAAGAAGCGAAGAAGCGCGCCGCAGAATATGTGCGGCGCGCCGGGATCGCGCAGCTCAAGCCCCTGGCGCGGTGGGTCGATCCCGTGTGCCCGCGCACGGTCGGCGTCAACGATATGGTTGCGGGCATCGTCAACGCGCGCGTTCGCACGGTCGCCACGGCTGCCGGCGCACCTGTCGCCCCTGCGGATTGTCAGGCCAATATCGTCATCGCCTTCAGCGCGGACGGACGAAGCCTCGCACGCGCGGTGCGCCGCAAAGCGCCCGACCAATTCGCCGAGCTGGCGCCGGTGGCGCGCGACCGCGTGCTCGACGGGACGAGCGCGATCCGCTGGTGGTACACGACGCGCGACGAAAGCCGCGACGGCATGCCGATCAGCGACTTTTACGTGAAGCTCTACAACAGCAGCATCGTCAGCACGCAGGTCGTGCGTGCGCTGCAAACGGCGACCGTGGTGATCGATGTCGAACAGGCCGACGGCATGCCGCTTGATTCGGTCGCCGCCTATGCCGCGATGGTCGCGCTCGCCGAGTTCCGAAGCAATCCGCCGCCGCCGAAGGAGTCGATCCTGGCGCTGTTCGACGGCGAGACCGAGCGCCGCGAACTGTCGAGCCATGATGCGGCGCTGCTGCGCGGAATCTATACGGTGCCGCCCGATCGCGAAGCCTATCAGCAGCGGCGCCAGCTGGTGACGACGGTGCGCAAAAGCGGCGAGTGAGCGTCAGCCGCTCTTGGCGAGCGCATAATCCTGTGTCCCACGCGTGATCACCGCATCATCCGGCAGGAAATCGGCGATCGGGATCGGGGGCAGCGCAGCGTTTTTCGCATAGAGCGGCGCGAAATCGGTGTTCACCGTCGTGTCGAGCAGCTGATCTAGGCTGTCGATGACGAAATAATTCTGCTGAAAATCGTCGATCCGGTAATCGGTACGCATCACGCGCGCGAGGTCGAAACCGATCCGGTTCGGGCTGTCCGAATCGAGTGCGAAGACGCTTTCGGCAAAGGACGAAACGATGCCCGCGCCGTAAATTCGCAAGCCCCCGGCTTCGCGGATCAGCCCGAATTCGACCGTGTACCAATAAAGCCGCGCGAGCTGTTTCAGCGCATCGAATTTCAGGCTGCGAAGCCCGCCCTCGCCGTATGCAACCATATAATCGGCAAACACCGGATCGGCGAGCATCGGAACATGGCCGAATACGTCGTGAAAGACGTCGGGTTCCTGCAAATAGTCGAGCTGCGGCGGCGTGCGAATAAAATTTCCCGCGGGAAAGCGCCGGTTCGCAAGATGGTCGAAAAAGACTTCGTCGGGGACGAGGCCCGGCACCGCGATCACCTGCCACCCTGTCGCGGCCATCAGCCGCGCGTTGAGCTCGCGATAATCGGGAATGCCCGGCTTTTCGAGGCGCAGCACATCGATACCGCGCAGAAACGCGTCGGCGGCGCGGCCCGGAAGCATGTCCGACTGGCGCGCGAACAGACGATCCCACATCGCATGCTCGTCGGCGGTAAAGGCATCCCAATTTTGCGAAATCGTCCAGTCGGCCGCGGCGCCCGGCGGCGGCGTGTCATGGACATGAGTGAACTGGCTTTCCATACGACCGCTTCTATCATCAAAATGGTTTCAGGTGAAACTTTATTCGCCGATCTCGACCACTGACGTTGCGAGCCGATCGACCTCGGCGCGGTCGTGGCTGACGTAGAGGATCGGCACCTTGAGCTCATCGCGAATCCGTTCGATCACCGCCATGATATCGCTGCGCCGCGCCGCGTCGAGCGACGACAAGGGTTCGTCCATCAGCAGAATTTCAGGACCCGCGAGCAAGGCGCGGCCGATCGCGACACGCTGAGCCTCTCCCCCCGACAGGCCGTGCGGCCAGCGATCGAGCAGATGGCCGATGCCGAGAAAGGCGACGGCTTCGTCGAGGCCCATCCAGCGGTTCGCGTGGGGCACCAGATTGTGACCGTAGACAAGGTTCGCTCGCACGCGGCGATGCGGGAACAGCCGGCTGTCCTGAAAGACATAGCCGACGCGGCGCGCCTCGGGCGGCAGGTCGACGCCGTCGCCGAACAAGGTGCGCTCGCCGATGCGGATATGGCCGCGGTCCGGTTTCAGCAGGCCGGCGACCATGTTGAGAATGCTCGTCTTGCCCGCGCCCGACGGGCCGAACAATGCGGTGAGGCCAGGCCCCGCGGTAAAGCGCGCGGCGACCGTCCGGTCACCGAGGCGGCGCGCGAGGTCGATATCAATCGCCATGCCGCTGCCTTTCGCCATGCGTCCGGCGCACCAGATATTCGGAAAGAACCAGCGCCCCCAGCGACAGCGCAACCGATAGCAAGGCAAGGCGCGTCACCATCGCCTCGCCACCCGGCACCTGCAGCGCCGAATAGATGGCGAGCGGCAGTGTGCGCGTTTCGCCGGGGATGTTCGAAACGAACGTGATCGTCGCGCCGAACTCACCGATCGAGCGCGCGAAACCGAGCACGAGCGCCGCGAGCACGCCGGGCAGCGCGAGCGGCAGGCTGATCGTCCAGAAGCTGTGCCACGGGGTCGCGCCCAGGGTGCGCGCCGCGCCCTCCAGCCGCCGGTCGATCCCCTCGATCGACAGCCGCATCGCGCGCACCATGAGCGGCAGCGCCATGATCGCGGCAGCGAGCGCGGCGCCGGTCCATCGGAACATCAGCGTCGCGCCGAACCAGCTTTCGAGCCAGCGCCCGACGGGGCCGAGCGGACCGAAGGCGATAAGGAGCAGCCAGCCAGTGACCACGGGGGGCAGCACGAGCGGCAAATGAACGAGCGCATCAAGGATCACGCGGCCCGGAAAACGATAGCGCGCGAGCAGCCACGCGACCGCAAAGGCGACGGGAAGTGTGGCGAGCACCGCGACACCGCCGACCTTCAGCGACAACGCGACGATCCCCCATTCTTCGGGTGACAACATCAGCGGTTCGGGATCGCGGGCGGCACCGCCCCAGCCAATAAATAGGGACAGTCCCTATTTAATCGGTCGCGCCGCTCACGGATTGCAGCGACAGGTGTCATTAAATAGGGACTGTCCCTATCTATTGGCGGCATGAGCGGCTCCCGACCTCACGGATTGACAAAGCCGTGGCGCGCGAAGATCGCGCGACCCTGTTTCGATAGCAGGAAGGCGCGAAAACCGGCGGCGTCGCGGTGCCGCGATGCTTTCAGCAGCGCGACGGGATAGCGGATCGGCGGGTGGCTCGCTGCAGGGAAGATGCCGACGATTCGCACCGCTTTCGACGCGCGCGCATCGGTCGCATAGACGATGCCGAGCGGCGCGGCGCCGCGTTCGACGAGCGCCAGCGCGGCGCGGACATTTTCCGCCGGTGCGACCTTCGTCGCGACGCTGTGCCACACCCCGAGACGGATGAGCGCAGTCTTCGCATATTTGCCTGCAGGCACTGCGGCGGGATCGGCAAGCGCAAGGCGGCCGGCCCCGAGCGCTTTTGCCAGCGGAAAACCGCGCGCCGGAGCGAGGCGTAGCCTGCTCGACACAGGTGCGATCAACACGAGGCGGTTGCCGAGCAAGATCGTGCGCGTGCCCGCGCGAAGCTGGCCAGCTTTTGCCAACGCATCCATCCACGCCTCGTCGGCCGAGACGAAGAGGTCGGCCGGGGCGCCCGCAATCACCTGCCGCGCCAGCGCCGACGAGGCGGCGAAGGAGAGCAAAGGTTTGGGATGACCCTGTGCCGCCCAAGCGTTCGCCGCGTCCGTCAGCGCTTCCTGCAGGCTCGCCGCCGCAAGCACCACCGGGCCGCGGCCTTGCGCAAACGCCGGGAGCGAAACGAGTAGCGCGACGAGCAGCGCAAACAGGTGAAGGGCGCGGACCATGGGCAACCTATAGGCGCGCCGGGGCCTTCGCCGCAACGCCGAGCCAACGCGCGGCGCGCGGCAGGCGCGGCAATAGGAGCCGCTCGACGATCCAGAGCAAGATCAGCGAGGCGGCGAGCAAGGGCAGCAGCGCCGCTAGGATCAGGATCAAGCCCGCGACGCCCTTGACCTTCGCGGGATCGCGCGCAGCGGGCGGCGCGCCGAGCGTGCTATCAGGCCTGCGCCGACGCCACATCAGAAATCCCGAGATCGCGAGCGTGAACAGCGCGAGCGCGGTCGCGACCCCGATCAGCTGGTTGGCGCGCCCGAAAAGCTGCCCCTCGTGCCACGCAATGCCGTAGCCGACGGCGCGGTCGATGGCGTGTTTTTCGGCAAAGCCGCTGCGCGCCACTTCGAGGCTGGTTTCGGGATCGTAGCTGACCTTCCGCACCAGCGGCCGGTTCTGGGTCAGCGTGGTCAACGTCCAGACATTGCCATTGGGCGGGCCGAAGGCGTTGGGCGCGCCCGGCGGCTGGATGATCGCGGGGGCGGGCATATGTTCGGTGCGCGCGCGCAGCACGATATAGTCGAGGCGCGCGCGGGGCGGTGGCCCGGCGGGCGCGGCCTTCGCCATCGCCCGATGATCGTGCACGGCGTGGGGATCGGCGCCGCCCTTCCAGTCCTGAACGCCCGCTACCCAGCCCATTTCGGCGCGGACGGCGCGAAAACCGCTCGCCCAGACGTCGGTCCATGGCAGCGCGGTGAACAGGAGAACGAGCGCGAGGCCCGATACCCAGAAGCCGGTTACAGCGTGAAGATCGCGGAGCGCCGTGCGCCCGCCGAGCGACAGCCGCGGCCAGACGACCCCCGCTGCGCCGCGGCCGCGCGGCCACCAGAGGTAGAGGCCGCTCAGGATCATCACGATCGCCCAGCTTGCGGCGAGTTCGACGAGCAGACCGCCGGCGCGGCCGATCAAAAGCGTGCCGTGAATGCGCGAGAGCCAGGCCGATATACGCTGCTCGGGGTCGGCGGCGCCGATCACCTTGCCTTGCGGTGAGACGGCGACATCGCGCATTCCTCCACCCGGCAGGCCGATATGGACGACCGCCGCATCGCGGGTCGCTTCGGGGATGCGGTAATAATGAAAGCTCGCGCCCGGAAAGGCCGCAAGCGCCGCCGCGACCTGCGCATCGGCATCGACCGCGCCCGCCTCGGGCAGGCCGCGCCAGCCACGCTCCTGCCACCGGTCGAGCTCCGGCTTGAACAGATAGGCCGCCCCCGTCACCGACAGCATCAGGATGAAGGGGATAACGAACAGCCCAGCGTAAAAATGCCAACGCCAAATCGTGCGGTAGAGCGGAACCCGGTTGATGTCGGTCATCCCCTGTCCTCCCCTTTAGAAGCGCGCGCGAATGCCGGCGGACACCGCGCGGCGCTCGACCGGATAATAGACCGCCGACGCCGGGGTCACGGTGATCGCCGCGCTGATATCGCCGATCGCCTTCTTGCCCGTAATGTTGCGCACATCGACAAAGGCGTCGATCCCCTCGGCGACCCTTGCCCCGCCGGTCACCCCGACCAACGCATAGCCGGGGGTCTGCACCTGGTTGCGATAGTCGGCGAAGGGACCATCGGGCACCCATTCGACGTTCGGCGCGACATGCAGCGCATCGCTGCCGATCCGCGCCTCGGCGCGATAGACATGCTTGGGCACCACCGGCAGGCGGTTGTTGCCGAACTCGCTGTCACCCCGGAAGCGGAAGTCGCTGTAGGTATAAACCTGCCGCAGCCGCAGCCAGTCGAACGCATTCCACGCCAGCGCCGCCTCGATTCCCTGATGGCGCGTCAGGCCGGCGTTAAAGGTGGACGCCGGAATGTTCGGACCAACGGTATATTGCAGCATCTCGCCTTTGATATCGCTGCGATACAGGGTCAGATCCCAACTGACCGGTCCGGCCTTGCCGCGCGTGCCGACTTCCGCAGTCCAGGCGCGTTGCGGATCGAGCGGGACAAAGCTCGCGATCTGGGCGAGCTCGCTGAAGCCCGGGAATTCAACCGAGCGATTGTAATTGGCATAGATCTGGATGCCGTCAGCGGGTTCGAGCAGCAGGCCGATCTTGGGAGAGAAAGCGTCGAAATCGGCGCGGCCGATCGTGCCATTCTGCACCGGGGCAGCGGCGTTGACATTCATCACCTGTCGCCGCATCCCGTCGGCATATATGCCGCCCGCGATCAGCGAAAGCGCCGCAAGCGGTCGTACGCGCACTTCGCCATAAAGCGTTGCGGTACGCGCATCCTGATCGGCATTCACCTGCACCGCGCCGCGCCGTCCGGCCACATTGGTAAAGCGCTTTGCGCGAATATCGCCCACGCGCAGTTCGCCGCCCAGCGTCACCTCGACGGCTTCGGCGCCATAATCGAACCGGAAATACCCCCCGCGATCGAGCGACTCGCTGTCGACCACCTGAAAGATCGGGTGATAGAGCGACTTGGCGTTCACAAATGCCCCGACATCCAGCCGCGCCGCGCCCCAGTCGAAACGCGTCCGGTTCTGGACACGGATCGAATCGATGTCGCGGCCATAATCGCCCGCGACCACGCCCGGCCCGGCCTTGCGCGGCGTCGTCAGCACCTCGTCAAAGGTCAGCGCGCCCGGAATTTCCTGCTTGATATGGTTGACACTGACATACAGCCGGTTCGAAACGATGTCGGTAAATTGCATGCCGACATTGCCGTGGAAACGCAGGCTGCTGCGCTTCACATGGTCTCGGTCGCCCTTCGACGTGTCGGCGCTGACCGCGCCCCACGCATCGACGCGCTCGCTTGCGACGCCCGCCGACACCAGCCCGCGGTAGCTGTCGAAACTGCCGACATCGCCGCGCAGGTAGAGCCCCTCGGCGGTGCGCCCGGTCGGCGTTACGCCATTGACCGCGCCGCCGAGCGTGCCCGAACCGAAGCGAAGCGCGTTGGCGCCGCGATAGACCTCGAGATGGTCGAAGAAGATCGGTTCGAGCTCCTGGAAGTCGCCATTGTCGTCGGCGAGATTGATCGGTACCCCATCCTGGAGCAGCGTCAGCCCGCGCATATGGAAGCCGCGCGAGAGGCCCGAGCCGCGGATCGAGATCCGCACCTCCTGCCCGTAGCGCGGCTGGAGATAGACGCCGGGCGAGAAGGCGAGCGTGTCGCGCAAGCTGACCACCGATTTGTCGGCATAATCATTGTACGAAACGACGTCGGTGCCGCCGGGCGTGCGGTTTGCATGCGCTTCGGCGGAGTCGGTGGCGGTCGGTGCGGTGACGATGATGGTCGAATCGGCCTCTTCGGCGTGGGCCGACGTGGCGGCGAGACAGATGGCGAGCGCCAGCAACGGCGCCGCGCGAAATGCGTGGGTTTTCATAAGTCATTCTTTCGCGTGGAATGCAGAGGTTCGCCGCACCGCTCGACAACGGACGGCCATTGCAATTCACGTCATCCCGGCGAAGGCCGGGATCTCCACGATGCGTCAGGACGCGAGGGAGAGATCCCGGCCTTCGCCGGGATGACGAACTTTATGCGAAGGAAGGCGGTCCCGTGCTCGGTGGCAGCGGCGAAGCGATCCCCGGCGCAAAGCCGAGCGAGCGGACCGCTACGGGCGAGGGCTCGACGGCCATAGGCACGGCGGCGAGGACTGGCAGATCGGGGACGATCGGCGCATTGGCGAGCGCGCCCCAAGGGCAATGTTGCTGCACTTCGCCCGCATCGTGGCTGCCCGCTTTTTCGAGCGGGATCGTCATCGTCCCGCCGGGGTTGGCGGGGTCCGAACAGATGCGCACGGTGATCGAGCCGCCGGGGTGGCTTTCGATCATCCAGCCCGGCGCGACGAGCACGCGCGCGGCAAGCGCAAGCAGCAACGGCAAAAGCAGCAGGATGCCGGGACGGCGAAAGGCGGCGAGCAGGCTCACGCTGCGGCTCTTATGCGGGTCCCCCGTGCGAGGCAAGGCGCTCACGATCAATAAATAGGGACAGTCCCTATTTATTGATCTCACCCTCGTCGGTCTTCTTGCCGGTGCGTGTCCAAGGATAGAGGAACTGGCCCCAATAGCTGCGTGGAACATCCTCGGGGATGCCGTAATTTTTGGGCCAGCGGTCCTTCGGCAGATGAAAGGTGCCGAACATCTTGTCGATCCAAGGGAAATGGATCGCGAAATTGACGTCGAACGCCTCGCGCTCGAGCCCATGATGCCAGTGGTGGAACCGCGGGGTCGCGATCCAGTGGCCGAGCCGGTTGAAATTGCCGCCGACATTGGCGTGAAGCAGCGACGACCAGACATAGACGAAGCCGATATAGGCCTGCATCACCGACGGCGCGAAACCGAGGGTAAAAAGCGGCAGCGAAGTGATCGAGCGGAGCAGGATGATCTCGACGAAATGCATCCGCGACCCCGCGAGCCAGTCCATCGATTTCGCGCTGTGGTGGACCGCATGGAAACCCCAGAGGAAGGGGTAGCGGTGGAAGCTGCGGTGGAAGAGATATTGCGCCATGTCCGACGCGACGAGCACGATCAGAAATTGCACGATCCACGGCAGCGACGCGATCCCCGCGCGGAACGCCTCCCAATTCGACGTATTTTCGTTGATGATCGTCGAGGGCGCGAGCGCAAGGAAGCCGAGCACCTGCACGAACATCGTGCTGACCAGATAATAGAAAAGATCCTCGCGCCATTCGATGCGGAACAGCCGCTGTGTGCGGCGATGCGGAAAGGCGCGTTCGAGCGGGGCGAACATAAAGCCGGTGACGAGCAGGTTCACGACGAAGAAGTCGAGCCCGAAGAAAATGCCCCAGTCCCGCGTTTCCTGCGGCTGGACGTTCGACCCGCCGACGAGGATCGCGGCGAGCCCGATCATCAGCGCGGTGAGACCGAGCGCCTTGCGCGGGCGGAGCAGCAGGCTGAGCAGCGACAGACCGTAACTCACGAGCAGGATTGCGTGAACGAGGCCGCGAAAGCCGCCCCAATTTTTGATGATTTCGAGTTCGGGGGTTGCGAACCAGTCGGGGAAACGCAGCGCGATCACCATGAAGAAGCCCGCGATCGCGAAGAGCAGGCCGAAAAAGCCCGACAGCCAGCCGCTGCCGAACCGCCGCACCTCGGTATGCGATTCGAGATCGCGCATCAGATTGTTCAGATAATCACGCTTTGCCATGTCGCCCCCTCACGGCATTTTCGCTGCATCGTCTGTGATGACGCGCACGGCCTTATAGCTCCTCCCTTTGGCGAAGCCATGGGGAGGTGGCAGTCGCATAGCGGCTGACGGACGGGCTGTTTACGCATCACCCCTCCACCACTCGCTTCGCGGGCGGTCCCCCTACCCATCGCTGCGCGACAGGGCGGATCGACTAACCGGCCCTTCGCCCAACCTTGAAACGACCCACGTTCCTTGGGTAGCACAAGCTGACAGGCTACAAGCTAATTTGACCTAATACGACCGGTTACAAGCTATCACGACCCCAACGTCCTTGGATCGCGGCGATGCGCTCTGACGCTCCAGTTAATTTGCGTCTCCAAAACCCCCGATTTCTCGATTGCGGCGCGGTTCCACCCGCATGCCGTGCGATCATTCGCGAAGAGTGCCAGCGCCCATTTTGCCTGACGCGCGTTCCAATTAGCACGTGCACAGATCTCGCCGATGCCGATTTCTTGTTCAGCCTTCTCTAGGACCTTCGCCATCGGAACTGCCTTGCGCGGGCCCCGTTGATCGCATGCCGCGATTTCTTTTGCGAAGACGTCCTGAAGATCAACTGATGGTGTGCCTCGAAGGTTGAGAATTTCCTTTGCATCGGACAACGAACAATCGGCGAGCGATCGTGGGCTTTGTCCGGGTGGCTCGGTCATCGCGATACTGTCGAACTGAGCGAATTGGGAAGGCGCAATCAGGATGCTGCGTAGCCAGGGTGTCTCCGAAGTCGCGTTGGGAGCTATCCAGCACGTAAGCGACCGGTCTCGCAATGCGACTACGATATCGGCCCATGGCTTTAAGCGGCCTCCAATCCGCCGCGTGGCGGTCCCGAGCGGGACGGCATCGCTCGGGGCCGTGCCGCGTTCCAATTCGAATATCGTCGCGCGAAGCGACTCGATCGACGTCCGTGTGATGCTTGAGCCATGGCGAAGGTGAAACAGTGCTGGGTCACTTTCGCGCTCGAGTATCCCATGGTCACAAAGATTCTCGATCGCGTAGGTCGGGAGATAGGTCTGCCGCGCAAACAGGGCCATTGAAGTTGATCCGTCTATACGCCTGCGTAGCGCCTCCACGACCGAACGATCGAAACGAAACCTTCGATTTGCGCCTCCTCCCAGTTCCTCCGCCGCCAGAAGCCCGGCATCAACCAAATCGACATGCCTGACGGCCAAGCCAAGGAGTTTGCCCGCTTCACGGCGCAGAAGCGTGTCCGAAAGAGGCTTGAAACTGCGTTGCACGTTGCAAAATATGTCGGGGAGCGCGTCACGTATGAGGTCTGCTTGTTTTTGGCTTACGAACCACCGATGGCCCAGCTTTTGCAATCTGGCCCGCAGCTTTCGGTAATCGCTGCCACCCGCAATTAGCCGGGTGGCCTCCTCTTGTGACCTGAGCTGCAGCGCGCCGGGCCATTCTCTCAGAATTCCGGTGCCGGTCGATATAATGGCAGCCTGCTGGGCGGGCGGAAGTCTGTGGATCGACTTTCGATTTACGAAGCGGTCGTTTAAGTGGAAGCAGGCCCCTATGCCTATGACCATTCGGATCAGGGTTTCAACATCCAAGTCTTGGACGGCAGGGCTCAGTTCGCTAAAAGCCTTCTTGCGCACCTCGACTCGCCCGCAAATGAGGCGTGCGAACAGCGCATAATCTGACCTCATTTCCTCGTCTAGCAACGTGGCGTCGGTGGGTTCGACCACCTGTTCGCATGTCTCGCAGACATCTATCCCAACGGACTTCTTCCATCGCAAAGGCGCACTGCATTCTGAGCAGTCCGATCGAAGGAGTTCGAAACTGACAGAGCAATATGGCAGTATCCGGAGAAGCCATGACTCGCGGTGGCGGGAGCCAGCGAGGATCGCGAGCGGAGAAATCCTGCGGTGCTCGGTCTCTATGTCCCACACGCTGAGGTGGTTGGCCCGCAGCCCAACGCGCCTGGCTTCCGCATGAGGCAACATGGTCGACATCGTCCGAGACAATACCTCGTCGACCGGGCAGCCGATGATGGGAGCGAGGCGTTCCAGCGTGGCTGAATCGAGTCGAGTAAGGTATCCGGGCCGGTCCATGCTTATGCCTGCCCGACGAAGCACCCTGTTCAGGTCGAGCAGCACATGATCTGCAGTAGCCCGCGCCACGAGGCCGATTAGGCTTTCGTATTCTTCCGGAATCGTCGGGAAGCGAAGCGGTTGGCCGATCTTCATCTTACGTTCGGGGACGCTCCATCCCGACGCGTGTAGGTGCGGACGCTTTACGTTGCGGCGAAGGATTCGCCGCCCAGGTGGCAAAGCATTGCGGTTGCGCACGCCCCTCGGCCCACGCTTCTTGGTGTCAAAGCCTGATCCACAATCAAACGCTACGTCCGTCGTGGAAGACACCAGGCTGTTGTCGGGTTTCCTAACGAGATGATCAGACATTAGGCGTCGAAAAAGGATCGTCGCCGACCCAACCTGCGGGGATGGCGTAGTCGCGAACAACACAGCTGAGGTCGTAGGCCTCGATGAACTGCGCTCCCCTGGCCGCTGCATGAATCGCCGCGTTTTGGATTATCCGTGCCACGCGGCCAAAATATCCGCCCGACGCCTCCTGCAAGGCGTCGAGCATGGCGGGGGCGGAAAGATCTGAGGTTTTACCGAAGGCCTCCAATTGCGCGAGTGCCGCATCGAAACCCATGACGAAGTTGCGGAAGTGCACGGCGTCCGCGGTGCGCTTCTTAACATCGAGCGCGGGCAGTGTCAGCGGGAGCCCCAGACGGGCGCGGAATTGCGGATTGCGATCGAACACTCGCTTAGCATCGAGGTTTCCCACTAACACCAACGGTGCGATGCCGATGTCGAGGAAGCGCTTAAAGGCGTCCGTCACGTCAGCAACGTCATTCCCGCCCTTCTGTAAGTGCTGGCATTCGTCGATAATTATCAGTTCAACGCCGAGACGTTTGACGAACTTACGGATCCGTTGCCTGAGCTGCTTCTCGGTGCCATAATCCCAATCTGGGTCCTCCATCTGTATCAGGACGTCCTGCAGAACACTCTTGAGTGACGTCTTCTGATCGAGGCCCACGACGATGATCTGATAAGGATTCGGCAACTCACCCTTCGCGGCGCGTTCCTCGGCGAGAATGTGCTTCACGCGCGTGACAGTGGCCGTTTTGCCGATCTGACTGTCCTGGCTGAAGCATAGTCCGTCTTGCCCGCCAATTTCCGCACCCTCAAGGGTGGCGAAGCGGTATGCGAGGATACGGCCGATCACGTTTGCCTGCGGCGGGTGCTCGACCCATATATTCTTCACAACTTTTCGCATCTTCGCCTCTCGTAACTGTGTTTCCTGATCGGCATAGTCGGCGAAGCGTCTGCCAGTGAGCGGGCGGGGCCGCTTTCCGAGTGGATCTTTGGCCATGCTCAGTCCTCTTCGTCATATTCGTCGTCGGGTGCCACGTGGCTCAGCGCATCCCAGTCAATGCTGTTGCTTGCGGCGTCTTGCATGTCGTCCTCTTGGTGCCGCCGCTCCGGCGAGACGCCGCGACGGCCGTCACGCTTGGGGGCTGCGAACTGCTTGCCGGGCGGGCCTCCGCCAGTTTCCTTCTTCGGACCGGGAGGCGGCTTGCCGGGATCGCCGCGCATAACGGTGGACGTCTCGACAATGACAAAATGCTCTGGAAATGTTAGAAATCCAGGGCGGCGCGCGCGCGCGCCCGAGCGCTGGCGGACCTCCTCGCACTGCGAAAGTGTAAACATCTTTGAACGCCGACGGAACGCCATCTTCGGCGCTTGTTCGTCGATCTGCTCAAGACTGCGAGTCCGAGACCGCACTCGCTGTCCCTCCGAATCGAATCTTTCCTTACGCGCCTTGGCCATCCGGCGATATTCGTCGTGCTCCCATCGGCTAAGCAGATTTGTGTAGGTCGGTTGCGTTGACCACAGCTTCACGAACTGCCTCGCATCGTCGTGCCAAACACGGATGTAATCGATGTTTGCCTCATTGGTTCGGATCGACACCTTTAGTCGGACGGGTTCATGACCGTCACGAGAAGATGCAACGGCGTGGTAGTTCCGACGAAGGATGTCCTCCACCTCGGGCCCGCGATACTGGATTCCGTCGTATTCAAGTCCATCGTCGGCTAGGACGCGGTCGTTGACCGTTTTCTCCATTTCGGCCCGGATACGCTGGGGGTTGCTTAGGGTTGCAGAACCGTTGGCGATCATACTGGCGATCAGCACGTCGAACGGCGAACGCCAGTTGAGCCGCTCCACGGGAGTGGTGTTGTATTCCCAGGTTAAGGCCCGGACGGCGTAGACAAGCTGGCTCGATACCATTTCCGCGCCATTGACCGGATCCTGCTTGATATCGCGGCTGTGGCGTGGCGAAAGAACGGTGCCGGGCAATCCCTTGAGGCGTGACTTTAGCCACCCGAACCACCACTCCAGAGGTGCTTTTGCGTCCGAATGGTAAGTTGCGGGCAGCTCTAACCGCGAACCCAAGTCCAGCAGCGCGGGAATATAGGCGGGTCCTATCAGCGTCCGATCATTGTCAGGCGTCCATGCTTCGGGAATTCCGAACGTCCATCCAACGTATGGATGAAACGCCAGTTGTTCCTCCGTGAGATGATCCGGTGGCGTCATTACTCGGCACAGCGCCTCGATCGACATCTCCTCGCGGTAGGGACCGGCAAAAATTGTCGGATCGAAGACAAAGGTCGAGAAGGCGTCCATCGCGCCTACGCACTTCATCTTGCCTCCAGGCAGCTGCCAGTCTTCACCGAAGAGGCACACCTGCTCGAGTTCGGTTCCGTCGACGAATATCCGCTGGAATGCGCGATGAACTTCGATCGGTTCGCCGACCGCTCCAAACATCTTTTCGGCCCGCTCTCGTCCGAACTTTTCAAAGACGGTCGCGAAGGTGGCAATGCTCCAGACGCGGAGGCGGACCGCCTCATAGGAAGGTCTCTTCTCTCCAAGGTCAATATCGCCCTTAAGTTTCAATGAGTTCCATCCTCGCGCCATGACAGCCTCGGCGTCGACGATCGACGCGCCTTTGTCCGCCCAGAAGTAGAGCGCGGCTTCGTGGACAAGAGCATCTTCTGCGTTTGTCAGTTGAGACTGCCCCTTCTGGCGACCAGCCTTTGATACGTGGGCGCCCGGCGCGAAATCTTGTGGGGTTCTGATGATCCACCGTTTGAGCGTGCTGGCTCCCGGACGTTTATATGTCCGTCCCTTCCGCTCGCGGTATTCGCTAGAGATTCGCTCGTAACTATGAGCGATGAAAGCCTTGCAGGCCGCCTCGCACTTCACCTTATTCGCGCGTGCCTCTCGCACCCATGTTCTGCGCCAAGACGTAAGTGGATCGATTGTGTCGGCGGCGTCCTCGTCCACTTGCGTCAGGTCTCCGCGACGATCATCGGGCCGGGGCTCGCTAGCGCGTTGATAATAAATCTGCCCTGCTCTCAAAGATCTCAAGAGCCACTCGATGGTCGTGCTGGACGGCTCGCCAGTCTCAGGATCTTCGACGCGGACGCGCGCGCCGGTGCGCACGTCGGTGAAATGCAAATCCCCGTCTCCCAAATCCGCCTCGAAACGGATCCGGCGCTCGCCGAGGTGGATGATGTCGCCGATGGCGATGGTGCACGGGAGAGACACGACTAGGTGCCGAAGCGGGAAAGGCGTCGGTTGGATCGGCGCAAGAGAGTGACTGGCGTGTCGACCGTCACGGGGCCGTTGACCGGAAAGCCAATCTCGCGGCGGATCAGCATTGCCGACATCATCGCCTCGGCGTTGCGCTGTCCCCTCCCGATGGCAGCGGCGACAGCGCCGTGCGGAGCGACGCCACCAGCGCGGTGAATCGCATCGTGCGCAGCAGCCACATCGCGGCGGCTGTAGGGAACATTCCGATGGCGCAGAACGCCGTTTACCGCGCGGAGCCGCACGTGATCGAGCAACGCCGATCCATCTATTCGGTCCAAAGCGATGTCGTGTGCGGCAAGTGCGCGTTCCGCTTGGTCCAGCACGTCGGCCACGTCGGGCAGTTTGAAGTAGCTGGCGTGAGCCTTGATCTCGAACCACCGCTCGACGCCATCCACAGTGATCCGCCCGCCGTCAAAGGTGTAGTGGCGGTCCTGCCCGTCCTTGGTGGTCCAGGTGATGGTCGCGACCTGAAACTGAAACTCGCAGGTATCTTCGTCTGTGGTTAGGATCGCCCGATAGATCCCCTCGAAAGCGCCTTCCGTGAAAACGTCGTGGCCGATCGTCGGGCAGAAGTCGGCCGAAGTCGTGCACGAATTTCTATAGGTCATGTTGATGCGCATGGGCCCACCGGCAGGATCAGTGCGTAGGCGAGGACTACGCCAGCCTTCACTTCTCGAACGGAGCGCGTGCGGCGCGTCACGACTGGGGGCGCGGCTTACCCACCGCGGTGGCCTTCGGGGAATGAGACTGTGTGGATGGGGCAGGATCAACTTGGGAACGGGATCACCCGAGTTCACTACGTGGGCAATGCGGGCGGGCGACGACGGATCTTCGCCCATCAGACCGCATTCGATCGTCCTGCTCGGTGCTTTGACGCGGGTCATCGACTTTGGCCCTGCATCACCGCGCGGCAATATCCGCGACCGTCAACCGACAGGTCGTCGTGCCCCTCGAACAGGAGTGACGCTTTATTCCCTGTTGACGCGTTCCGCGCATCGACTGTGAAGGACCTCAATCCGCCGCCGCGCGATTTTACAACAGCGATGCGCCAAGCGGTGGCGCTCGCCGGTCCGCCAAAGATCGTCATCGGGAAAATCCCGAGATACGCACCGGCTGACGCTGCCGTTGAGACTTGCGCCGACGCCACGTCGAGAGGCGCGCGGCGGCCTCGGTGGGCAGCGGCAGTATTGGCGGGCGCTCGAAGGTCTCGTCTGCACCTGTCGCTTCGCTGTGATCTTTTGGCATCCGCCACCTCCAATCCGAATCATTTCTAGGCGAACTGCACTAGACATCGGATAAGTAGGTGTTGCGGGATCTTTCGTCAAGCAGGCACATACCACTAGACATTGATCAGTTGCATTGTTAACCAAACCGCATGGATTTAGAGGCTCAGGATGATATCGAGCGGCGACAGCAGCAACTGATCGCCTTGGTGTGGCCCGATGGTATCTCTGAACGGGATCGGGTGGTGATGGACGCCGTTCCTGCTTCGAATCGCAAGAATCTTCTCGATCGGCTCGAAGCCGTCTGGCGCGCAGAACGGGGCGAGCCACTCGGGCCGCTCGCCGATCTGGCTCGCCTTAAGCGCGCAGCCTTCTACAACTTGCGCGTTGCGTGGCGCACCCACTCGCTCGCCGGTCTGGTCCCGCACGACACTCGTAGCGGCAGGCGCGTAGATGCCAGCGATGAGAGTCCGCTTCGGAAAGAAGCCGAGACCCTGTTACGCTCGAACCCGCTCTCGCGTAACGTTGATGTGGCGAGGCGTATCATGGAGGCGAACCCGGATCTCGTCCGGACCGACGCGGGTGCCAACTACGCACTCACCGTCCTCCAGCGCCTTCAGCGGCTAGTCGGCGATGAACGTCGGCGGCTTACTGGGGATCCCAAATTTGTCCGCGCTGCATTTGGTGGCGAAATGGTCTTGGACCTTACCGCTGTCCAGATTGTTCTCGACGGAACAGAGCGTGCCCTCGCGGTAGCGGCCATCTTGATGGAAACAGCTAGTGGCATCGTTCTAGGCTCGGCGCTCGGCAGAAAAGATGACGGCCGTGCGCTCCAGCGCGAAGCCTTATCCGCCGGCCTTTCGTTTCTTCAGCTTAACAGGGCCGATCTGCCGCCCCAGCCCGATACGATGCCGGGTTTGGGCTGGATGTTGCCACCGGACATACACGCTGAGTCGTTGATCCAGACGCTGGAGCCGCATGTCAGCGAACTGGTGATGGGCCGGGCTGGCGGGTTTTCCTTTGGTCAGCAAGTCCAGCAGGTGACTGGTCCGCGGATTGGCAGGATACCGTTGAATTCCCGGCGCACCTTGCTGGCAGATATGGACATCGACGAATACCTCAAGAGTCGAGTTGCCCCCATTGTGGCGCTAGAAGAAGCACGTGGAATCTGGATGCGGGAGGTTGAACGTCACAACGTCGATCGCATTGTCGCTCTGACCCGAGCCAACATCATTGGTGGTGGCGTAACCGACGGACGTCTAGCCGCCGTGATCCGTGCCTCGCTGGTCGCGCTTCAGTCGGCCTGAGCGATCTTCGCCAAGCTCCTGGCCAGATATGCCTGGTCGCGGTTGCTTAAAGAGCTGAACACCGTGGTGGGACGACCGTGAAGTAGGCGTCCCCGGATGAGCGTCTCGGCTTCGGCGATTGTCAGCGGCGCGGCGCCTGACCGCACTGCAGCCATCCTTTTTTCGCCATGATGCCATACGAGCCGTTGCTTAAGCCGCAGTCCGACAGGTTCCGGTCCGAGTAGCGATTCCACGACCAGCCCGCCACCGTGGGCGCCCGTCATTATGAGGGCCGCATCGATACCCGCCTGCCGCAGGGTGGCGACCACATTGGCACCCTCTTTCTCCGACATCGCGACGATGCTCATGCGTCTCTTCGCTGCCCTACCGTTGGCGTGTCGGATGCCGCCGCGGAGCGCATCGAATATTGCTTCGGCGGTGGCCGCCTGGCTCGGCACCGAGCGGGAGATAGACAACGCGACGGGAGCCTCGGAGGCGACGTCGATGACGACAGTCACGAGAGGGCGTCGGGCTTGGCCATCACCGAAGTCGACAGGCAGATCAACGACGGTATGGTCGATGATGAGATCGACATCCCGCCTATGCTCTTCGGTCAGTAGCATCGGCCGTTTGCGTCGGACGGAGCGCGCCACAGTGCTCGGGTCCGGAAGTTCAATACCGCGGATCGCCGCCAACGAACGGACTCGCTCGACAAGGACGCTGGCGGCAGCTCGGCGATCCGCGCTGATCACCTCGTCAATGAGATCGAGCACTAATGGGTCGATCCGGGATTGCATCTCGCGCGGCGAATGGCGACCCATCATTATTTCCGGTCTTTGCTTCGCCCGCCAAGCGCGGACGAGGTTGTAGAACTGGGCCGTGCTGAGGCCTAGTCTCGCAGCGGCCGCCTCGGCGGCCCTGCGCCCGGGCGCGGCAATGAATTGTTCCACGGCTGCGATCCTGCGACGCACCTCGTCGCGCTGCTCGGGTGCCACGAACATGAGGTCGTGGGACATAGCTTTTTCCCCTTGATGAAAGATAACAAAATTCAGCTGTTTAGGATTGTGAAAGCCTTCACGACTTTGGACATCTTCAGTTCTGTGATGGAGCGCGAGTTTGGACTCGCTCGCTCCAACAGCTGTGTCGCGGCCGAATGGTCAGCTAAGATAAGGCTCAAGATGAGGGACATCCTTCCGACTGGCAGCCGGGCGGCCGCCATCCGGTATCAGATCGAGGCAGCTTGGCGATGTTGCTTACGCGCGGAGAGGGTCGGTCAGTTTCTCCATCGTGGTGCGCTGGCGCTGAAGGCCGGTGGTGATCGCATCGTCGAACGCGCCCGCCATGCCTTGAGCCCGCGCATCGCTTCGATCATGTTTTGCCGCTGCATCGAAGGTCCTCAGCTGGTCGTAACGGGCGCAGTCGGCGATCGGCGGATGGCGCGAGGCGCTGTTCTCGGAGATGATGATGGTGAGCGGTCGAGGCGGTTCGCGGCGCCGCGACAGGATGTTGAGGATCAGATCGGCGCACGCCGTGCCGGTTGCTAATGCCTCGCGCAGCCGACCACGCTCAACGTGCGAGCGTTCGGTGAACCATGCTGCGGAATTTCAGACGCAGGCGTGAGATCGACTTAAAATTACAGGAATTCGGCCAATATTGACCCGCCTCGCTCGTCAGAAAGACAAGGAGTGTCTGTTGGTCGGGTCATCTGATCTTTAGTCGCTTAAACCCTACGGCAGCGTCGCCGTGTCTTAACGGTGCCAGATTAGCCTGCGGCGTCGGTAACTGCGTTCGCATAACCCTCGATCACGAAGATCCAGATTAAAATTGATGCGATCCAGCCAGTGTTAAAGATTATCAGGGCCAGCCAAACTCGCGCACGGGATGCTCTCCGTCTGCCTGGACCGCGAACGATATCATTCGAAGCGTCAGCCGAGAAAAGGCTGGCTAGATCGCGAAGGTGCAGCACAAGCCATATGCCGGCTATCAGGCTCAACGTCGCTAAGCTCCGCTTCTTTGGTTTCCTTGATCTATCTCAATTTCGGTGCATCAAGGGATGCCGAGGTGGCCAAATGGCAGACATGACGGCCCAAGTTAGGAGCTTCATTTTCCTGGTCGGAACCACTTTTTTGGGGGGGTGACCGATCTGGATAATCGACGGGGCCATTTTCCCAAGCTCAATCTACTGCATTTACTCACTTCTTGACGTTTGCGCTCAACTGCGTTTGAACAAAATATGCAAAGCAGAATTTTGATCGTTGAGGATGACCCGCTCGTTTCCATGATGCTTGAAGACTGTCTCGCGGCGCTTGGACGAGAACCAGTTGGCCCTTTCGACAATGTAACTGCAGCGCTTGCGAAGATAGAAGAGGGCAACGTCGACGCAGCGATTGTCGATGTCCATCTCGGAAATGGTGAAACGTCCGAGGCCATCGTCGAAAGGCTTAACGAGCGTGGCGTTGCGTTTGTCATCACCACTGGTGGATTTATCGCGCCACCGGGCTCAGCGTATGCGAACCATCCCATCCTTCACAAACCGTTCACCATTTCCAGTCTGGAAAAGGTGCTGGATGAAATCGATAGAGCTCAAAAACGCTAGAGCCATTAATCGACCGGACTGGGGGGAAATCATCCTCTCGGCCGATCAGCTTTCAAGAACGGCGCGGATTTTTGCAGCGAGCTGCTCGACAGTGAACGGCTTACCAATCAGTTCCACGCCCGCATCGACCACTCCATTGTGGACAACCGCGTTGCGCGTGTAACCGGTCGTATAAAGAATCTTGAGATTTGGACGACGCCGCGCCGCCTCATCGGCCAGCTTACGCCCATTGATATCTGGCATCACGATATCGGTGAACAGCAGAGAAATTTCGGGATGAGCGTCGAGAAGGCGCAAAGCCGCCAGCCCGCCGTCGGCCTCTATTACGCGATACCCAAGCTCCGTAAGCGCATCGATACTGAACTGGCGCACTGCAGGCTCATCCTCGACGACGAGGATCACTTCATTTTGCTCGCCGCGGGGCAGATCGCTATACTTTTGAACTGCGTTCTCAACGATCTCACCAACGAAACGCGGCAGATAAATTTTGACGGTCGTTCCGTGGCCCGGCTCGGAATAGATTTTGATGTGGCCTTCTGACTGTTTTACAAAGCCGTAAACCTGGCTCAAGCCAAGGCCGGTTCCCTTGCCAACGCTCTTGGTCGTAAAGAAGGGATCAAATGCTTTTGCGATGACTTCGGGCTCCATCCCGGCACCTGTGTCTGAGATCGCAATCATGACATACTGCCCGTGCGGAACGCCGATATTTGCGGCAGCGTAGCGCTCGTCGATAAAGGTGTTATGCGTTTCGATGGTCAATCTTCCGCTATCGGACATGGCATCGCGCGCGTTGACGGCAAGGTTGAGGATCGCGCTCTCGAGCTGGTTCCGGTCGGCGTGGGTGCACCAAAGGCCGGCTGCAAGCACCGTTTCCTGACGAATTCCGGTGCCAAGCGTATGCGCGAGCAGGTCAGACATTGCCGGCACCAGTTTATTGGCATCGAGAATTTCCGGATTGAGGGGTTGTTGGCGCGAGAAGGCAAGGAGCCGCTGGGTAAGCATGGCGGCACGCTGCGATGCATCTGCCGCTGCATCGACATATCGTCGCGCGCGAGCGTCGTCGTTCCCAAGGCGTCGGCCCAGTAGATCGAGCGAGCCAATGATTACCGCCAGCATATTATTAAAATCGTGAGCGATGCCTCCAGTTAATTGGCCCACTGCCTCCATCTTCTGAGACTGGCGCAAAGCTTCCTCGACCTTTTCGCGCTCACCAATTGCCTCCGCCACTCGTCGTTCCAGATGATTGTTCAGGTCCAAAAGTTCGGCCTCGGCGAACTTGCGCGCGGTGACATCGATCGCGGTTCCGACAACGCGAACGCAGCGACCTTCGTCATCGAACAAACCGCGTCCTTTCGCGGCCACCCAGCGCAACTGACCATCCTCCTTGCCAACCGTGCGATATTCGACGTCATAGAGCGCGCGCTGGAGAGGATCACAGGCGTCGGCAAACGCCTTGCCCGTTGCGCTTCGGTCATCTGGGTGAATGCCTTCGTAAAAATCGTCCATCGACACTGCCACTTGGGGCGAAATCCCGAACATGCTTTTCACGATTGGCGGCCATATGAGGACGTCATTGACGATGTCGACATCCCAGAAGCCTACCTCCGCCGCTTCCGTTGCAAGTCGCAGCCGCTCCTCGTTCATGGCCAAAACCGCTCTGGTGCGCTGGCGTTCGGTAAGATCCAGCATGGCCCCGATCATCCGCACCGCGGTCCCACTACCGCGGCGGATAATATGGCCGCGATCCAATATGGCGGCGTAGCTACCGTCAGCGCGACAAAAACGATATTCATCGGACCAACTGTCCGCATCGCCTTCGATTGCTACATGTATGCTGGCATCAATTCGCGCCCGATCATCGGGATGAATATGATCAATCCACCAAGTTCCGCTGGGTTCGACATCATGCAGTTTATGCCCATGGGCCGCTTCGAGTGCCTTATTCCATACAACATGATTGGTAGCCAAATCCCAATCCCAGATCGCATCATTCGTTGCGCGGCTTACGAGACGATGGCGTTCTTCTATTCCGCGCAGCGCATCTTCGGCGTCAGCGCGCTGCCGGACCTCGACCGCCAGTTCCTTGCTGCGCAGAGTCTGATCGACGAGTGCCTTGCGCAGCTCAAGCTGGGTCATCACCTGGCGTGCCAGGACTTCCAGCACGAGGCGCTGGTGGGCTGTGACCCCTTCGGGCCGCGCTTCGCGGTCGAGCACGCAGACCGTGCCGATGGGCAACCCGGCGGCGCTGCGCAGGATCGCCCCAGCATAGAAGCGAAGGCCATCCTCCACGTGAACCAAAGGATTGCAATCGAACCGTTGGTCCAGACGTGTATCGGGCACCACCAGGAAATCATTCTGCAAGATGGCGTGTGCGCAGATCGATACGTCGAGCGGTAGCTCACGCGCTCCGATGCCGACTTCAGCTTTGAACCACTGCCGGTTATCTGAAACCAGATTTATGACCGCAATCGGGGCTGCGAATGTTTCGGCCGCAAGCCGAACGACGTCATCAAACTCGGATTCGATCGGGGTATCGAGGATAGCATAACTCGCTAGTGCGGCGACGCGATCGGTTTCGGACCACCCTGCTGCCACTACCGGCGGCTTGCCTGATTCAATTCCTGATTTCATCAGCGGACAGATAGCATTTCATTTTTGTGGGAACAGGCAAAATTGTAATGCCTGACCTGACGCCCTTTTTTACCCAATGAGGATGGGTTGTTTTGGTTTCACGGCTCGATGGTGCGATCTTTTCGTTGGAGCGAAAATCCGTTGTAGCCGTGGATCCCACATCCGACGCCGAGCACATGATCAGTTAAACGTGTCTCTAAATGCTTTTCAGAAATTCGGCCAGCTCATCGATAACTCGCGGCACTGCCCGATAAATCACGCTACGGCCGACTTTCTTTGATTTTACCAGTCCCGCTTGCGACAATATGGCAAGATGTGCGCTCATTGACGTGGGCGATGTTTTTGTCGTCTCCGATATCGCTCCTGCCGGCATTCCATCGTCGCCTGCATCGACAAGCAGCTTGAACACCGTGAGCCGCGTTTCCTGGCTCAGAGCGCTCATCACCATCCGGGCTTTTTTCTTTTCCATTCCGCCTCCTCAAACGAAAGCGCAGCGCCGACAAGCGTCAGAAATTCACTTTCTATCCTTAAGAAGCGTTAACCTACAACAATTCGCGAAATTATGAAACGATTTATTGTCCTCAGCAGTCGTGCCAAAAGCTCAAATCCTAGGCTGCGCTGGTTAAGTCGGTGTCTCGACGACACATGCATCGCCGATTATCCTCCCGTCGGTCTTCCTGTTTCCAACCGCTTGTCGCGGCAGCACCGTTTCTCAATGATTCAAAGATTTGCGACAACGGCGGCGGCGATAATGCGTATTGCAACCGCCGCAGCCAGCGCGCGTTACAAATTTGTGACATCTTCCTTGCCATCCCGCTGCGTAGCATTCCGTATCCGCTGTCTCGCCAGCGCCATTATCTGGACAAAATAGTTGGAGCTGCTCGACGCCGACTTGTTCTGGCCGATCATCGGCGCGATTGTGGCGAGCGCGATTGTCGGCGCCGAACGCGAATATCGGGCCAGCCCTGCTGGACTTCGCACACATATCCTGGTGGGCCTGTCCTGCTGCCTATTGATGCTGTCGGCGGTGCATCAGATGGCGTGGCTCAGCGACGCCCCGGTCGAGGTGGTCCGCATCGATCCGGTGCGCATGGCGCATGGTATCTTGACCGGCATCGGCTTTCTGTGCGGCGGGGCAATCTTCCGCGAAGGGTTTAACGTCCACGGGCTCACAACCGCCGCTTCGCTTTGGATGACGGCGACGCTGGGCATATTGTTCGGCATCGGCTTTTACGAGCTGGCGATCTTTGCGGCGACCGCGACGGTGCTGGTGCTGGCCGCCGTCACGATCACCGATCGGCGCGCTCCGCAACAGCGCATCGTGCATCTGAAGGCCCGCTATCGCCGGTCAAAGGCCATCGCGCTGAGCGACTTTGGCGCGCTGCTCGCTGACCACAAGCTCCGATCCATCACCATCGACCAGTCGATGAACGATGATGTCGTAGAATATGGCGCCATCGCGCAAGGCTATAGCGAAAACCGCGCCGAGCAGCTGGCCGCCAGCCTGTCGGGTGACCCAAACGTCACCAGCTTTGAAATTCGCCCGCAACAGGCCTGAATGGACGATCAACGCTTTTTGAGCAGTCATCATGTCGGCATGCCGCTGATCGGCGTGGGGATCACAATGCCGCGATCAACTTGCGGAAGCGCGGCCTTGTCGCGCTCGATGCGGCGAGGCGCCTCGCAAAGCTTGTCGTGGCTTGCAGCCTAACCGCCGCCGGACGTGTGCACCAAGATGTTTCGTGCTGGATATATTTCCACATTAAATCCGAATACCCCCTATTTCATGCGATCTTAGCAACCGAGGCACCCCCGAGCGTTAAATGGTGGGCCGGGATATCCGCACCGCTTGCGAAGAATGAACTTCCCTGAGCGATAGCGGCGGATTTGCCCACCAAATCTCCGGCTCAAGAGCCACCCGCTTTTTCGATGAAGGTCCAGTCCCATGAAAAGCTTTTTCATCCTAGGCGCCGCTGCTGGTGCAGTCCTGCTCTCTACAACGGCAATGGCGCAGGAGCAGCGTCAGCAGCAGGGCAATATCCTCGAGCAGCTACTGGGTTCAGTGTTCGGCACGAACCAACAAGCGAGCGAGCAAACGCTTGAAACCGACTGGAACCAGGGGCGGCGGCCATTCGGTCAGCGTCGGGCGGCGCTGGATCAACGCATCGACACCGCGGTGCGCGATGGCTCGCTAGATCGACGCGAGGCCGATCAGATGCGCCGAGAGTATGAAGAGATCGTCCGTCTCGAGGCTCAATATTCCGCGAATGGCAATATGTCGCAGCAGCAGCGCAGTGATTTGCGGATGCGGTATCGCGCCTTGAACCAGCGGATCGGCGGTCAGAATAACGGTCAGCCAGTCGATCAGGGGGGTTATCAGGATGACGGTCGATGGCAGATGTTGTCCACGCGACACGCCGACTTTGAACAGCGGATATCGACGGGGCTGCGAAATCGGAGCCTGACACAGGCAGAGGCGCGGCGGCTTCGCAGCGATTGGCGGTCGTTGGCGCAGCTCGAAGCCAACTATCAGCGCGGCGGGTTCGATGCACGCGAGCAGGCCGATCTGTGGTCGCGGTTCAATGCGATCGACAGGCGCCTTGGCGGAAGCTTTGGCGATGACGGCAACAGCGCCAGGTGGAGCCAGCTGGAAACGCGTTTGGCGACGTCCGAACGCAATGGCCGGATCAGCCGTAACGATGCGGTGCAGGTGCGGGCGCAGCTCAGCGACCTGGTGCGGCTCGATGCCGCCTATGCGATGGGAGGCTATAATGTCGACGAGCGGACCTATCTGACGCGGCGATATGGTGAGCTTAACCAAATGCTCGGTAACAGCCTCCGATAATGACTTGGCCCGGACGCTAATTGGAGCGGTCAAGCTTCCGCAGGATCGGCGGCATTTGATGGCTTGAGCGCGAACGATATACCCTAGCTGCAAATCCCTTGTGGGATTTGGAGAATTTCAGCACGGGGCGCCATTGTTGCTGCTCTGCTCAGGCAGGTCGGGGACATTAAATCCGTCCGCGAGCCTTTTGGCCCTCTATTCTCTGTGCCGCGAAAACCCGCGTCGCGCCGCGTTTAATCCGCGCTCGAATACAACGGGCCGGTCGGCATTCCGCCTTCTGGTGCAACTGTCTTCCGAGCGTAACGTTGAACTTTAGGCGAGCACGAAACAGGATGCTTAGGTCGAGTAGATGATTTCGTTCGAAACGATGCTGGATGAGGTGCGCGGATGCCGAATGTGCGCCCCCCTGTTGCCGCTAGGAGCCCGCCCGGTCTTGCAGGCATCCAAAGCCGCACGTATCCTGATAGCGAGCCAAGCTCCTGGTTCAAAAGTTCACAATTCGGGCATCCCTTTTGCGGACCGATCCGGAGACCGGCTGCGGCATTGGACAGGACTGCCACCGTCCATATTTTATGATCCGGAAAAAGTTGCGATCGTGCCTATGGCATTTTGCTATCCGGGCCGGAGCGCAGGCGGCGACATGCCGCCGCGAAGCGAATGTGCGCCATTGTGGCGAACTCGCATCCTTTCCGAAATGCCCGAAATAAGTGTCACTCTTCTAGTTGGCAGTTATGCGCAGGCTGCTGCGCTCGGTAGCGGTCGGGTGGAAGATCGTGTGCGCGACTTCCGCAACTATCTCCCCCGATATTTTCCATTGCCTCATCCATCATGGCGATCGCAGATCTGGATGCAGAATAACCCATGGTTCGAAATTGACGTGCTCCCGGAACTGCGCTCTGTTGTCAACCAGGCCCTGCTAGCGAGCGAAAGCTAATGGCAGGAATTGACGGAACGATTTTCACAATCGGTCACTCGACGCGATCGATCCAGGAATTTGTCGAAATTTTGCGAAATGCCGGCGTCACTCAATTAATCGACGTCCGCTCCATTCCACGGTCTCGGACCAATCCTCAATTTAATCTAGACACCCTGCCCGCCACGCTCGCAGAATATCAGATCAACCATATTTTTTTGAAGGAGCTAGGCGGTCGGCGTCCGCGGCAGGCTGCACTCGACCCGCGAACCAACGACTTTTGGCAAAATCAAAGTTTTCACAATTATGCCGATTACGCCACCACGGCGCCGTTCCAAGCTGGGCTGCAAGAACTACTCACGCGCAGCGATGGCAAGAGCAGCGCGATCATGTGTGCCGAGGCGGTGTGGTGGCGCTGCCATCGTCGGATTATTGCCGATTATCTGCTTCACGCGGGACGGTCAGTTATTCACCTCATGGCTCGTGACCAGTCTCAGCCCGCTAAAATAACCGCCGTCGCCGTCGACGTCGGACCGATCCTTCATTATCCGAAGGGCTCCGATGCGAACTTCCAGAAAGGAACAGAATCAGACCGAGACACTTGACCTCAGCAAGTGCGCAATCAGACATTCGTGCTGTGCAAGCTCAAGAAGACGCGACTTTCGATCAGGGACGAGTTAGCCTGAATTGAAGCAGAGGCGCCTCACCAATAGTCCTCCCGTTCAAGTTCGTGCGGAGCGGCGCTCTCTGCCGCCGCGAGCCGCGGCGTTTAAAAACGACGTAGCCGCGATTACAGCGAGAGCAGCGAGGTCCGCGCACGCGTTCCGGCGCCCCCCAAGTGCCAGACCTTGGCGTGTTGTGAACTAAATCTCGCTATATATTGAACGAAAGTGTCGACTGGGTCGGGGCTGTAATCGAAAAATCTGCGCCGGGTAATTATTGTCTTGGATCAGCACGCCAATACGATGCTGCATAGTCGACTGGAGATCCGAAAAACCGGCCAATTTCGCTGATTAGTGCGGGAACAGGAAGCGTTAACGGATCCCATGCCGGGCTTGATGCCGCGCTTATCGCCGAAAGACTGGACTAGCCAAACAAAGAAGGGCCTCGCCGGGTAACGAAGCCCTTCTGCCCTCTGTCGTTTTTGGCCAAAGGAAGCCCCCATTGGCTTTCCGGGTCGCAGGAAAACCAGTGCTTCTCAACATTAGGCCCATTTTTTCCAGAGTCCAGATGTCGAGAAATCATTCTGCCGTATGTTAGCTGCGAGGAGATCGTCGTTCTATCGTCGCCGTCGCGCCGCGATTTTCATTCGCCAGCCAAGTCGAAGAAGTCCACCTCTCCGCTCGTCAGCCGATAATAGGCGCCGACGACCATCAGCTTGCCGTGTGTCTGAGGCTCAAGGAATATGGGCGAAGAATCCTCGCGCAATTCGCGCACCACGCGTCTCACATTCTGGCGAACGGCGGGTTCGATACCTGATGGACACGATAGGTTTGCCTCCAACACCGCGGGGATGATCGGTTGAATCATCTTGCCGATGTTTCCGGAGAATCGCGCCTTATCGTGAACGACCGACACGGCCGCCTGGACCGCGCCGCATGCCTCGTGGCCCATGACGACAATGAGCGGCACACCCAATACCGACACCGCGAATTCGAGGCTACCCAAGGCGGCGGTATCCAGCGTGTTACCCGCATTTCGAACGATGAACAGTTCGCCGAGGCCGCGCCCAAACAGAAGCTCGGGTGGAACCCGCGAGTCGGAGCAGCTGACGTAGGCCGCAAAGGGGGACTGTCCGGCCGCCAGCCGCAGCCGGGTGTCGCGGTCGAGGGGCGGAATTACGCCTTCGTCATTAAGAAAGGCCCGATTCCCCTCGCGCAGAAGGTCAAGCGCTTCCTTCGGGGCCATCATGCGTGTGCGACCGCGACTGCGAGCGCCGCTGTCGTGGCAGCCCATCCGGCATAGATGCTGAGCTTGAACCGAGCATAAGTCATTTGATTGAAGTCCTTCATCAGAAAAGCTGCTGCTGGAGATGCCAATGGTCTGGAGTGCCGCGGCGCCGCCGAACGGGACGGGGCGGGGTATCTGAGGGGATGTCCACGGTTGTTCATCGCGGCGCCTCCGCATCGACATTAGAGGGCGTGCGTGTCTTCCACAGCGACCAGCCAACGCCAGCCGCCAAGATCGCAAAGGTGATCGAGAGCGATACGGTCGGCGGGATTTTCGCGAGACCGAGCGCATCAGCGACGAAGATCTTCGAACCGATGAATATCAGCAGCAGGGCCAGCGCATATTTGAGATAGTGGAACCTGTGCACCATTGCCGCGAGCGCGAAATAAAGGGCTCGCAACCCGAGGATCGCGAAGATATTCGAGGTGTAAACGATGAACGGATCGGTCGTGATCGCGAAGATCGCAGGCACGCTATCGACCGCGAATACGACGTCGACGATTTCCACCATCGCGAGGGCAAGAAACAGAGGCGTCACCCAAAGCTTCGGCTTGCCGGTTGCCGCGTCGGGCTGCCGCACAAAAAAGCGCTCGCCGTGCAGCTTGTCGGTCACGGGGAGATGCTTTTGAATGAAGCGCAGTGCTCCGCTTGAACCAACGTCATAGTCCTTGCCCGCGGTCATCCACATCTTGACGCCGGTCAGGATCAGGAATGCCGCAAAGACATAGAGAACCCAACTGAACTGTTCGACCAACGTCGAGCCAACGCCAATCATGATCGCGCGCAGGACGATGACGCCGAGGATCCCCCAGAACAGCACGCGGTGCTGATATTGCCTCGGAATTGCGAAATAGGTGAAGATCATCGCGATCACGAAGACATTGTCCATCGCGAGACTTTTCTCGATGACAAAGCCGGTGACATACTGAAGCCCGGCGGTTTCGCCCATATACCACCAGACCCATGCGCCGAAGAGCAGACCAAGGCCAATATAGACCGCTGACAGCACCAGGCTCTCGCTCACCCCGATCTCGCGCTGCTGCTTGTGCAAGACACCGAGGTCGAGCGCCAATAGGGTCACGACGATGGCAAGGAAGGCGAACCACATCCAAAGCGGCTTACCGAGCCATATATATTCGAGGAATTCCATAGGTTCGATCCGATCCGGGTCAGCCTGGCGTCAGGCGGTTGTTGATTGTCCGACATCGCAACCCAGGTTGAGGTCGCCAGAGGGGCCCGGAATTATTGCGCAGGAAAACCGCCGCCGACGGCAGTCGGCGGCGGTAAGTATCAGTCGAACAGATCCGACAAAAAGGACTTTTTGCGCTTGCCCGGCCGGTAGTGGCGATCATCGTCGCCGCGATAGCCATCCGAACGATAGTCTTGTCGCGGCTGATCGTCTTGGCGGGATGCTGACGGCGCGTCGCGGGCGCTGCGTTCGATGATTTTGTCGAGTTCACCGCGATCGAGCCAAACACCGCGACAAGTCGCGCAATAATCGATTTCGACGCCCGAACGGTCGGACAAGGTCAATCCCGTTCTGCAATTCGGGCACGGCATGGCGGCTACCGCATCGGCGCTGCGCATGGCTCAAGCCATCCCTTGTTGGCGCGACCCGATCAGCCGGTGCATGCGATCCTTGATCGCGAGCCGCAGCTTCTTCAGTCGCAGCAAGCGCCAGCTATCCGGTATGCGGCGCTTCTGTTCGCGGCTTATCTCCGCGTCCAACTTGCTATGGGCTAGCGCCAAGCGATACGTCACGAAATTCATAGCCTCTCTCCATTCGATGTTCGAGCGATCGGACAGGATCGATGTGGCGCCGCTGATGCGTGGACCTGATCAATCTCGTCCGATGCGATCCGACATCGCGGCTGTCACTGGAGACAGCCGCCAGAGGGGCCCGGGCCGCACAGCCATGAATAGGCATGTGGGCGATAGATGGCCAATCGGAATTTAGCGGAATTCCAATAGATAAAAACTATCGCCGCTTCCGGGCTTCATCCGCCGATCCGATCAGCGCGCTGGCCTCGCCTTCAATCCGGCTGGCAATCATGGCGTATGCATCGCCATATGCTGCGCCCGAACGCCATGCTGCCGCAATGCTACGTGTAAAGCTCCACCCCTTCGGCTCGAGTATGACGACCCCCGTCCCGCCCGCGACATCGGAGCGGATATACAACTCGGGAAGCACCGCCAGGCCTATCCCCGATGCTGCCATTTGATAGATGCTGTCGAGGCTGGTGCCTTCATAATCTCGTAATAATTCCATACCGAGCTCGGAGCAGATTGCGGCGACCTGGCGATGGAGGTGATGGCGCCGATCAAGGCTAAGCACCTGTGCACCCTCAAGATGTTCGACGCGCAGGTCTCGAAGCTGCGCAAGCGGATGGTCGGCGGTGGCGACAAGAAACAACCGCTCGCGGAAGAGCGGCTGGACTTCAAGATCGCTTCCCTCGATCGGCAAAGGCCCCAAAAGCATGTCGAGGGCACCGCGCGAAAGGGCAAGTGCCTGATCCTCAGGAATGCCTTCCCTGATATGCAGCCGCAGATCCGGCTGTTCGCGATGAAGCGCAGCGACGATCGGCGGCATCAAATAGGGGCCAAGCGTCGGTGTCACACCGAAGCGTAACGTTCCGGCCAAACGGTCGCCAGCACGGCGTGCAAGATCGCGAATATCCTGCGCCTCGACGACCAGACGCCTTGCTCGCATGGTGATTTCACGACCGATCGGCGAAAGGTC